>Ga0247842_10001606_pt1 | contig 36931 bp, 22 predicted proteins | sample LaCruzMarch2015__3_FD_192411 | JGI IMG/M metagenome (GOLD analysis project Ga0247842, IMG submission 192411) | Freshwater microbial communities from meromictic Lake La Cruz, Castile-La Mancha, Spain - LaCruzMarch2015_19m | ecosystem: Environmental > Aquatic > Freshwater > Lake | place: Spain...
AAGGCATCAACAACAAAATCGGCGCCATGCAGCGCATGCATTACGGTCTCCGTGACTTCGAGTTCCTCTCCTTGAGAATCCTGACTCTTCATAAGGCTAAGCACACTTTTTGCGGATGAACCCGAAATAGTAGGGCTGGGGATTGTTGAGCGAGCCGCTGTTGCGGATCGTGCTGCAGAAGGCGATGAGGCTGTCGAGGGTGGTTCGCTTGGTGGTGGTATCTGTGCTGGAGAGCGGCCAGACCGCAACGCGAGGAGTTCCGTAGATCGTGGTTTCCGGGGCGCGGCTCGCGGTGGTGGCGAGGAACTTCACCTGCTCGATGCGGGTCTGCCAATCGGCCGCCGTGTAGTTGCCGGAGTTGAAGTCGGGCCGATTTCCGCCGGTTGAGGAATTTGATGAAAACCGAACCTCTCCGATCGAGGTGAAGAGCCGGTCCATGTCGTAGGGCACGTCCGTAGGCGCCGTGGTCTGAGCTTTGATCTTGTCGCTGCCGTTGTCGCTCACCCGGGGGATCATCGCCCAGATTTCCTGCCGCGTGAGGCCGGGGAAGACCTTCCGCACATCGGTCCGTGCGGGATGTCCGGCATAGCGTTGAAATTCCCAGCGGGTCGGTTGCCAGAGGGAGTTCAGAAATTGCGTTTCGGTTTTTTGCACCGGCTTGGCCCAATACTCACCGCCGGCGGCGGTGTTGAGATTGACCTTGCAGGTTTCGTCATCCGTCCAGTAGGCGATGCGCCCGACAATCGGGTTTGTGGGGTCAGCACCTGCGACCGTCACGGTGCTGCCGGTAGCGGATGTCGGATAGGCGACCGCGCCATTCTGGAGGACATAGAGCCACTGGACCGGCATGGGGACGGGGTTGGTGAAATTGCCCGATGCGGCCAGCGGGGCGTCGGAAGCAATGGTATAGGAATACGAATCTCCCGGGGGAAGAGTGTAGGCGACCGGCGGATACGCGATCGGATACCGGTAGGCATTGGTATTCGCAGGGCTTTCGGAATTCGGCACCGGCTGATTGAGGTCGGTGTAGAGAGCGGGGTTCCCGGCCCAGGTGGTGGGAACCGCGTCGGCGGCATCTCCGGCCGGCCGGGGATCGGTCCATGAGTAAAGTTTATACGAGCGGGCGGCGGTGGTGGCGCTGCCGTAGGTGCGGATCATCCCCGGCTGGGAGGCCCATGCCGAGCGGCTGCCCGGGGCGGCGGCGGCATTTTCGGTCGTGGCATCCTTGATTTGCGCCTGAACGAGATTCACCGCCGTGTCGGCGAGCTCGCGGACGCCCTGCGCATTTTTGTAGAGCGAGGCGCTGCGGCGTTCGGAGGTCGCCGAAAGAAAGAGGCTCATCGTGAGGCCCAGCAAAAGGACGAGGATGGCCAGCGTGACAACCAGGGCCGCGCCGGATAATTCGGGGCGGCGGCGCGATTCAAGGGGCGGGTGGTTGATCATGTTGCTAATTGGCGCTCCATTTTGCGGCGCGGATGGGAATGTCGGCACGGAAGATCCGGAATTTCAAATTCTTTTCTGTCAGCCTGGCCGCAATCGTATCGAGGCTGGCCTCGAGGTTTGCCGCCGTGTCGAAGACGGTCGCGGGATCAAAGCCGAGTGCCGGGGCGCTTGATCCGTTCTGGAGGCGGGTGGCGGAGGTCTCATCCAGGGCGACCATGACCACGCGCACCACCGGCGGGAGCTGGTGCATGTTCGTCGGCTGCCTTGTGCCCGTCCATGGCGTGCGTGAGTCGTAGGAAAAATCCGGGGTCAGGCTGTCGAGGTTCGTATTTTCGCGTTCCGAGAGTTTTGGCAGGACGGCAAAGGCGACGATGTTGGCAGCCAGCGGGTAGGTGTTCGAGGACACATTGACGTCGCTCGTGAACCAGGCGTTGTTGGGAAAATTTGCGTTCATCACCTTGAGGCTCGCGGTGGATTGCAGAAACTGGAACAGGCGGTAGCGGGGAGGGTTGTTGGTGATGAAGTCGGGCAGCGACGGGTCGTTGGTGAACCGCACAAAGTAGCCGATCCCGTTCAACTGCCCACTGGTTGCCGGGTTGGTGGTGCTTGGGTCAAAATCAAACGGTGCGGTGAAAAAAATCCCCCCGCCCCGCTGGTCGTTGACGAGGTTGTTGCCCGTGACAAAGTGAAGGTCGGACCTCCTCCCGTAAACATCCGGGCGAAAGGTCAAATCTCCTGCGGCCCGCGTGATCCTTTCAGTGTTGTAGTAGTCCGGGTAAGTGTTCAGGGTGGAGGCGGCGATGGTCCGCGTCATGGATTCAAACGCGGCCCGGGCCGCGGAAAAGGCTTTCGAGCGGTCCGTGTTTCTTCTCCATGTGTCGCTCGTGGACTGAATCAAGACCAGAAGGAGGACAACGATCATGGAAGTCACAGCGATGGCGACCAGCATCTCTACAAGCGTGAAGGCTATGTTGCCCTTGGCAAATCGCTCCGTTGGATCGGCGGGAGGCGGGGGGGAGCCTTCGGAACGGTTCATTGCGTGCAATATAGTTGCTGTTTCGTCCATGTCAATACATTCGCATTCTCGAAGAATGCGCGGATAACGCCAACAATGGGAGGGCGAACCTCCGTGTGAGCCCAAATATTTCGGCCCGGCCTCTCCCTCCCGGGACAAGAAGTCGGACATCTCGGCGAGATGTCCCTACCGGGGGACGGTTTGGTAGGGACGGATCGCCGAGCCGTCCGTCGCTTTGGCTTCCCGCGCGGGGTTCGCGCATCCTTCAGAAAAATAGTCGGACATCTCGGCGAGATGTCCCTACCGGATTGGGGTCGGGGCACAATTCTTTTGACGGAATGCAATATAGCTGCGAGATACTTTCATGGAATGGTTTTCCGATGAGTGTCGGCGGGCCGGCTTCGGAGGCCGCCGCTGAACTTGCCCATGGCCATGTTGTGTGGCCGGCTTGAGGCGGGACTTTCCGAACTGACAGGATACAATATGACAATGGAAGCGACAAAAGTGATCGAGGATTTTGAAGGGGACGAAGTTCCGGCTGACTGGCGCTTGGCCGGTGGAAGCCTCCGGCTTTCCTCACGCCATTTCAAGACCGGCCGGCAATCGCTGCATTGGACATGGGAAAGCGGGGCCGCGCTGCGACGCGGGGGGCTGGCCGTTTCGACGGCCCAACATCCGGGGGCGGGAATCAGCGGATGGGTGTATTGCGAGAAGCCGGTCGGGGGTCGGCTGACGTTCCGGTTGGGGCCGAAGGCCCAACTGGCCCAAGGTGCGGCATCCTACGAGTTTCGCTTCGGCCTGAATTTCACGGGCTGGAGGATGTTCATGGTTCAGTTCGCGGCCGATGCCCGGACGACGGCTCCGGGCGGGGACATCGAGGCAATGGAGATCCTGCCGCCCGAGTCCGTGCCGTCGGGGGAGGTGTATCTGGATGCGCTGACCATTTCTCCCAACATGTCCGGGCAACGCAGTGCGGACTATCAGATTCCCGAGCACGGGGAGGACCTGGGCCATTGGTGCGCCCATTGGCCGCTGCACTACTCGCGTCAAACCCCGACCGTGCCGATGCCCTCGGCATTGTCATCAGACCAGAAGCGGGATTTTGCGGTGCTCGGCGCACGATACCGGAAGTGGCTTTTGGGCGGGAACCCGGACCTCTCGAAGCCGATTTTGCGGAGGGGTGCCGAACAGACGGACTCCTATATCCGCGAGGGATGGGAGGAGTTCCGCGCGCTCGGGATTCGAAAGGATGAGGAAGGCTGGATCACCGGGCCCGGACTCCGTCTGGGTCGCGGCCCGGCCACGTTCCACCATGTTTTTTACAATGTGCTGCTGCCCCTGGTGTTTGACTACAAGCTCCACGCGAATGCGGAAGCGAAGGCACCGATCCTTCTGCTCTTCGAGTATGTGCATGACCAGGGATGGGCGGAGGGCAGCGCGAATGGGTCCCTTTGGTTAAACCCGCTGAACTTCGCTCCCTATTGCCACGCGATTGCCCTGATGCGTGAGGAATTGAAGGAGGCTGGCCGGCTGGACGAGGCGATGCGGGCGGCACTCTGGTATTTGCATTTCGGAAAAACGTTCACGCGATTCGACGAAGGATTCATTGAAACCAACGCGGACGCCCTGCGCAGCGTGGTCTTCACTTCGCTGGTGATGATTATCTCGATGGAGGACACTCCGCAGAAGCTTCAATATTTGCGCGGCTGGCAGGCGTGGTTCCGGAGCGCGCTGGAGGTCTCCCCGCGATTCGACGGCATGTTCAAGCCCGACGGCACCGGCTTCCATCACAGGGGCATCTATGTTTATGCCTACTGCACGATCGCCTACGACTTTGCCGCCCTCTGCATCTGGCTGCTCCACGGGACGGAGTTTGCGGTGGAGAAAAAATCGGTTGCGACCCTTGTGGCCGCCATGAAAGCGCAGGAGGTCATGAGCCACAAATTCGACACGCCGTATGCGGCCCAGGGCCGGATGCCCGGTCTCAACATCCGCTTCCTGTCCGCCCATGCCTACCTGGCGCTCTCCAGCGATCCCCCCGATCCCGAAATGGCGGGAATTTTCATGCGTCTCTGGGATACGGACCCCGCCTATTTGGAATCGACCTTGAGCATGGACTTGGACGGAAAGGACAGGAAGTTTCTTTGTCTTCAGACGTTGGGACGTCTCCAGATTCTGCAGGAGTTTGCCGATCTCAGGCTCCCCGCGACCCCCGCACCCGAGGGTTTTTGGAGCAAGCCCTGGGGCGGGCTTGCGATCCACCGGCGGGCGGACTGGATGGTCTCGGTGAAAGGCTGGAGCCAGTATGTGTGGGACTTCGAGATGCACGCGAGACATTGGAATGCCCGCGAGGAAAACGTGTATGGCCGCTTCTGCAGCTACGGAACGCTCCAGCCGATCACCACCGGCCATCCCCCCAATGCGGTGGCCAGCGGATGGAACCTCAACCAGGGCTGGGATTGGTGCCGCTGGCCGGGAGCGACGAGCCCGCACATGGTTCCGGAGGAAATCTATGATCCGAGCACAAGCTGGGCGACCCGGTTTTTCTCCACCGCGACGTTTGTCGGCGGGGTCGGCAGCGGGGGCCGCAATGGCCTGTTCGCGCTCAAGCTGCGCGAGAATTTTTATGACCCGAGTTTCTTCGCCCTGAAAACCTGGTTCTTCTTCGAGAATGAAATCATCTGCCTCGGCTCCAACATCGGAACGCACAGCGCGGCGCACCCGGTCGGGACGACGCTTTTCCAGAGCTGGATGCCCGATGAGGGGATGCCGATCCGGATCCAGGGCGAGCAGATCTCCGCGTTTCCGTTTTCGTATCAGGGCGCGGCCGGCCAGCCGCTCACGCTGGCCGATCCGTACGGCAACGGATATTTCATTCCGGACTCGCGAGACGTTCGACTTGTGCGGGCTGAACAGAAGTCGCGCGACGCATGGAACCAGGGCGAAACGAGCGGAGCCTTCACCACTTGCTGGCTCGACCACGGGCGCCCGCCGAAGGATGACGGGCACGGCTCCGAGCGCTACGAATACGCCATGCTTGTCCAGACGACCGACGCCGGGTTGGCGGCGTATGCCAAGGACAAGCCGTATCGCGTCCTGCATCAGAACCATCAAGCCCATATCCTCGAACACCTGCGGCAGAAAACCATGGCGTATGCCTTGTTTGAAACCGACTGGGTCATCCCGCATGGAATCGTGCGCAAGACCGACACGCCAGTGATGGTGATGGTGAAGGAACAATGCGATGGGGTTCTGCTGAGCCTGGCCGATCCCGACCTGCGCCTGCCCAAGCGCCGGAACATGGCCTATGTGGATGATGAGGCCGGAGCCACGACGAGCCGCCCATCAAGTGTTCGAGTGGAACTCAGGGGGCAATGGGTGGCATCAGCGGGCGAAGCAGAGATCGCTGTTGCCCGGTCCCCTGATGGGAACACCGTGGTTGCTTTTGAGTGTCGCGAGGGAAGAACCAACGAAATCACTTTGAAACCTGCCTCGGAATAAAAACATGAGCAAAAATCCGAATATTCTTTTGATCATCACCGACCAGCAGCAGGCATTGGCTGCCGCTCCCTCCGCTCCCTTTGCCATGCCCCACACGCGGCGTCTGGCCGAAGAGGGGGTGCGCTTCACACGAGCCTACACGCCGTGCCCCCTTTGTCTGCCTGCCCGCGTGAGCATGACGAGTGGGGTTTATCCTCACCGGCACGGATTGATTGATAATGCCAACCTTCCAGGGGGCGTGCTTTTGGGGCTCAATCAGGATCCACAGCGCAGCGTTTTCAAGCGCTTGCCAGTCGAGGGACTTGCCTGCTTTTCTCAAGGACTGGCCGCGAAGGGTTATCGAAATTTCTGGTCGGGGCGGTGGCATGCTGTTCATGGGCACCACCCGTTGGAGGTCGGGTTCGAAGGCTTTGACTACACCGAACAGGACTTCATGGCCTACAGGCGGAGTCTCGGTTTTAATTATGACAACTATTCACCAAAGCGTATCGCGAGTGGACGCTTTGTCGAGCGGCCTGGCTATGAATCATTTCCGCTCTATGGTAAAACCTCGGATCCCGTTGAGGCGGAGTTGGATTATCTGACCGTCACGCGGGCTATTGATCGCCTCAGGACCGAGGCGACGGGCGAGGCCCCATGGTTTCTTGGAGTCGGATTCATTGCCCCCCACGATCCCTATGTCGTTCCCGAGCCTTATGCATCGCTTTACGACCCGGATCGCATCGAGTTGCCCGCCAGTTTTCGGGACGATCTGCGGGACAAACCCGGGCTATACCGCAAACAACGGGAAGTTGCCTACGCGAACCTCGACGAACGGGCCTACCGCGAAATGGTGGCCTGCTACTACGGCTTCAACACCTTTGCGGATGATCAAATTGGAAGGCTCCTTGCCGCCCTCGAGGCGACGGGGCAGACCGACAACACCCTGGTGATCCTCACCTCTGATCATGGCGATAATATGGCCGCACACGGGCTTATCTACAAATCCCTCTCCATGTTCGAGGAAACGTTGCGCATCCCCATGGTCGCACGTTGGCCGATGGGTATTCAAAACCCCGGGCGCGAGGCGGACTCGCTCGTCAGCCTGCTCGACATTGCGCCCACCTGCCTTCAGATGGCCGGCTTGGAAATACCGGCGGATTATCACGGGTTTTCCCTGGCGCCGTTTTTTGCCGATCCGGCTCATCGCGATTCCGAGCGGAAGTTGCTTATCGAAAGCGAGGGTGTCGGAAACCATGTCACCCAGCGCGTTATCGTCGGGCAACGATGGAAATACGTCTATAACGGATTCGATTGTGACGAACTCTACGATCTTGAGAAAGATCCCGGGGAAAGGCGCAACCTCTCCGAAGATCCGGCTCATGCAGACATCCTGCGAGCCTGTGTTGCGGAGCTATGGGCGGAATTAGTGCGCACCGATGACTCCACTTGCTGCCGCCTGCCCCAACCGCACACCATGCTGATCCCTTTTGGCCCGGGAGATAACCTCGCAAATCCCTGCTGATATTTGAAAATAACCAACCTATGAAAAGGATCCTTACGCCCTTTGGTGTCGGAACCGCGCTGTTCTCAGCCGCGCTTTTCTGCCTCCCCATTGCGCCGGTCAGGGCACAGGAACAATCCGATGTTTTTAACCCCGAAGCGCTCTATGCTCCCCAGCTCGAAAGTGGAAAGAAAGATGCCGATCCGAAAACGAAAGCCGCTCCCACGTCCGACAAGGCGCAGACTCTGCTCAAGGGGGAAGTTCGAGCGTCAGTGACAGATGGCGGGCCGGTGCGACGGAGCATCCCGCTCAAACCCGAAAGCACCATCGGGCGCATCGCGGCATGGGCGCTGGAATCAAACAAGGGGCCTGACGGTCGCCCGCTCCCGCTGGCCGGCTCATGGGATACGGAGGAGTGGGGGCCTGGGTATTTTCAACAACTCATCAAGGGAGGACACCATGTGATTCTCAATTTTAGCGACCCTTCTTCGCTCGGGATGCGAGCGTATTTTTCAGGGGAAAAGGGCCGTCAGAAAATGATGGAGGCTTTCGAGACTTACTACCGCCCCGGCTTGGAGTTTGCCAAAGCCAACAAGCTGCCCATTTGTTTCCGGGGTTGGAATTGGGCGGAAGGACCGACGAAGTTTCAGGAGGGTGCAGCCAAGCGCGACAAAACCGCCGTTCCGTTGGAGAAAACGCCCGCGCTGCTCGTGAACGGGGAGAGAGTCAAAGGCCGCGTCACAGATCCTTTCGGCCCCACTGAGAATTGGACCGCGTGGGGAAAATTCTGGTTCGGCAACGAGTTGATCAAAATGCTTCAGGCAATCTATCCCGACCCGCCGATGGTGGTTTTTCTCAACAACAACGAGGCCGGCGAACCGCATGTCTCGGGAGATCTCGACAAGTCCGACCGCTTCCGGGCCAAGTTCGGCGACGGTCCTCATGATCCCGCGTTTGTGGATCGGGTAATCCGGGAAGCCTACGACGAGAAATATGCGGCGATGTTCGCAGCAGCCAGGGAATCCCTCACCTCCCCCGCTTGGAGGAAAAACAGCCGGCTCGTTGCCTACAATACGCTCTGGGGCACGACGAGCATTGGTTACGGCGAGAATCCGCGTCCGGGGCTGGGTTTTGACAAGGAGAAAGGCTGGCCCATTTGGCGACGCTACGACGGGGATATGACGGAGTTTTACGACAACGACTGGCAGCCTGAGAAATCCGACGCGCGGCTGTTCAGCATGCAGGCGGAGGCGGGCAACGTGGCCTCAGCTCAGGGCAGGATTCTCGAAGAGAGGCCGGAGTTTCTCCTCTCCCACATTTTCTGGGATGGCGGCGTTCCGGGCAACGTTTTCCGTGGCCGTCGGGCGACTTCCAAGACATTTGCCGATATCACGAACGGCTCGCTGTGGAGCTTTGACCGTTACGAGGGGTGGGTGCAGTTCTGTCTCTGGACGGCGCGCTCCCGGCTGGCCTTCGAATTCCGGGGCGGCGAAAAACTTGATGCCATCCGACGCGGGGTCTGGATGGCCCTGCTCGACAGCGTGGACCGCCCGTGGAACGACCCGGTGATGGAGGAGTTCTGGCGTCATGGAAAACTGGTGATCAATCGTGACGAGTTGCCGGCATTCAATGGCCTCACGGAGGAAGACCCCGGGTGGGTGCGCAAACTCGATCGGTCGAGCATGCTGACCAACGACGCGAACCCTCCCCGTGCAAGTTGGGATGACAAGGATACCCGGCTCAATGTCTATGCGCTCGCCTACGTGCTTGGCGAAGCGCCGAAACGGCGTTGGCTGATTTACGCCCATGCTCCTGCCGGAGCGCATAAAGATGTCAAAGTTCTCATCCCCGACTACGGCGTGGTGCAACTGGCCTCGGTGCCCCGGAGCGGATCGTTTTTTCTGCTTGAGGAGGCCGACAACTCGCTGACCACCGTGATGGCAGGCGGACCGGATGAAATCCGATTGACGTTCGATCCGGCGGATCCGGAAAAAAAAGCCGGGGAATGGATCCCAGCCGGAGCTCCCATTATCTTCACAGCGAGCGTCGCGCATGCACCGGACCGGACTTTTCAGGCATTCGCATGGGATTTCGGAGATGGAAAAAGGGAGGACCAAGGCACCCTCTCGCCGGTCACGCACAGCTTCGCCGAGCCCGGCATCCACTACGTGACCGTGCAGGGAATGGACAGCAAGGGAAAGCCGCTTTCCCGGCAAGTCGCCGTCCATGTGGGCAAGGAACCCGGGCCGGATGTGGTTTACAACCTCCCGCTCGACGGAGCCCTTGCCTTCGAAGGGCCCTGGGCGGGCGGCGGCGAAAACGGACAAACCCTGGTGACCTACCGACAGATTCCGAATGCGGGCAGCAACCCGCCGGCTGTGGCTGCGGATGTGAAATTCGTGGATGATCCCGAGCGCGGGCGCGTCATGGAACTCGACAGCCCGCACGGTGGCGTCTGGTTGGCCCGCAATGCGAAGACGACGCTCACAGGCGAAAACGGGATCGGCAACCGCACGATTTCGTTCTGGTTCAAAGCGAAGGAAATCGGCGGACGCCAGGTCCTTTATGCTTCCGGCCTGGAGAATTGCGGCATGAACATCTACCTCGACAAAGGCACGCTCTACGCCGGGAGCTGGGCTGCCACGGACGGGAAACGCGATGCCATTCCCCCGCAATATGGGTATAACTGGAAAGGCGATTGGATGACCTACGGGCCGGTCGAGGCCGGCAAGTGGGTTCACGTCACATGGGTGGTCAAGGACGGCCGGAACAAAGTCGAGCCCGACCGCCAGAGGCTCTACATCAACGGCAAGCTGGTGGCCAAAGCCCCGGGAGCAAGCATCCCTGCCGAATACATGCCGCCCCGCCTCGGCCGCGCAGCGGACTCCGAGGATCCCGCCAATCCCCTCACCCGCTTCCATGACCAGGATGCCATCAATGCCTTGAAGGAAAAAGAGAAGCCCCCGGTGAACAATTTCCGCGGGCGTCTCAGCAACTTCGAATTCCTCAATGCGGCCAGGGAGCCCTGACGTTCTGAGACCCGGCATCTTCTCACACGAACTCCCATGAGCCCACCCATCGGCATCACCCTCAAAACCGGAAACTTTGAAATCGACCGGGCCTTCCGGATCGCTGTCGGCGACATGCTCGGGAATGTTGTGCACTACAAGAGCGGCCTCCTCGAAAAGCCGATGCCGTGCCTGGTGGCCGGCCTGAGCTACCCGGACCCGTGGACGCGCGACGCCGCCTTCAACACATGGAGCGGCGCGGGGCTGCTCCTGCCAGGGGTGATGAAGAACACGCTGCTTTCCTGCCTGACCCGCGGGGATGCGGCTGCGGGCCATGGAGAGGGATGCTTTGATGTCGCAGGTTCCCAGGTGCCGCCGGATGTCCTTTCGATCTCGGGTCAATACTGGGACCGGATCATCTGGGCCATCGGGGCCTGGGCGTATTATTGTCAGAATGGAGACCGGAATTTTCTGGGGCTGGCTTTTGAAGCCGTCGCCAATTCTTTGCCGTATCTTGAGGAAAACGAATGGGACGAAGATCGCGGGCTCTTTCGCGGGGGAGCCTGCATCGCCGATGGCCTGGGCGCCTACGGCGACATGTATTCGAATGTGAAAAAATCCGGCATCTTCCAATGGCCGGAAATGAATCCCGACAAACGCCACCCGAAGGGGGCGGGGCTGCCGGTGATGGCGCTCTCGAGCAACTGCATGTATGCCGAAGCCTACCGCCTGCTCGGGCTGATGGCGGCTGAGCTGGGACGGCCCGTGGACCCGCATTGGGAGCGGATGCGGGGCAGGGTCATCGGAGGAATCCAAACCCACTTGTGGGATGCACATGGCGGGTTCTTCCGGGTTTACTGCGACCCGTGGGACAGCGCCGGACCACGCCAGGAGTCCCTGGGAAACTGCTTTGCCCTGCTCTTTGATGTGGCCACGCGGGAACAGCGTTCGCTCGTTGTAAAAAACCAGCCGTTTCTGGCCTATGGCCCACCGGCGGTCTGGCCGGACCACCCCCGCTATCAAAAGGCAAATGTGCCGATCCAAAGCTTCCCGGCGGGGCGCGAGGATATCGCCGCCGAGAACCTGGTGCTTTCACAGTTTCCCAACATCCGCAACGGCATGGCCCCGCACGGGGGTTCCGTGTGGCCGCTGACAATGGGAATCCATGGACAGGCGATGCTGCGCGAGGGACGCATCGATCTCTTCGAGCGTGAGTTGAAGCTCATGGCGGAGATTTTCTGTCGTGCGGTGCAATCGCCCGAGATTGTCCATCCGGAGTGCGGGGCGCCGGGCGGAGCGGTTGCGGAGGTTGGCGGCACCCCCGACACCATCGAGCGCGGGGTTTCCTGCTACCGGCAGACATGGTCGGCCACAAGCTATCTGCGTTTGATTTTGCATGGAGTCTTCGGGATCGAGTGTCGTCCCGGCGGCCTGCGCTTCCGGCCGTATTTACCTGAAGGGATCGAGCGCGCCGAGCTGCTCGGGATGCCGTGGCGGCAGGCCTTGCTCCATCTCGTGGTCCAGCGCGGCGATGGGAAGGCTCCCAGCGTTTCCCTCGATCATCGCGAATTGCCAGATGGCGAATTGCGGGGTGAACTTTGCGGCGAACACGAAGTCGTTGTCACTCTCCCGCAGGAATGATTCCAGAATAACAAAACCATGATGAACTACACGATCGGAGACACCCTCTACGAAAACCCGCTGGCCTCGCCGGCGGACATCGCGGATTTCCGCATGGAAGGCCCCGGGACCGCAAGTTTCCCGCGCGGCCGGATGCGCCTGGAAAGCACGCTGGATCCCGGGCCGGATACCGACAAGGAGACAAACCAGCGGGCGAACCTCGTCTTCTGGTGCCCCACGGTTTTCCCGGACAACATCGAGATTTCCTGGCAGTTTACACCGATCTATGAGCCGGGATTGGCAATCCTGTTTTTTTCCGCCGTCGGGAAGGAGGGCAAGGACCTCTTCGACCCTTCGCTCTCTCCACGCACCGGCCCCTATGAGCAGTATCACCACGGCGACATCAACGCCCTGCACGTCTCCTACTTCCGCCGGAAATACCAGTGGGAAAAAGCCATGAACCTCTGCAATCTGAGAAAAAGTTTCGGCTTCCACATGGTCGCCGGTGCCGCGGATCCCATCCCCTCGGTGAAGGACGCCATCGGGCCCTACCGGCTCACAATTTGCAAACTCGGTCCGGAGGTCGGCTTCCGGATCGGCGGTGTGAACTCCTGGCAGCCGGAGCTGGAAATCCTGCGCTGGACCGATGACGGCACAACCTACGGGCCGCTGTTGGGCGGCGGCCGCATCGGGTTCCGCCAGATGGCACCCCTGGTCGCCGAATATGCAAACCTCAAAGTTTGCGCTGTTTCAGCCGGGAAATGAGGAAATCCTATGTTTAAGACCAAGCGCGCCGCGAAACAGGTAAAATACCACGCCGGTAGGGATGGCTCGCCGAGCCGTCCGTCGATTCCACCTGTTTCGGTATCCAAATGGTATAGGATATCTGCCGGAAGATTTTTGGGGTTGCTCGCGGCGGGTGCCGTTTGCATTGCGGTCCTTCACGCGGAAGAGAGGCGTCCGAACCTCAATGTCCTCCTCATCACCGCCGACGATCTCGGCGACCACTCAGTGGGAGCCTTCGGCGGAAAACCCGAAGGCCTGACGCCGAACCTGGACAGGCTCGCCGGCCAGGGGATGCGTTTTTTCAACGCCCACGTCAACGCCGCCATTTGCCAGCCGAGCCGGACGGTTCTCGGAACCGGCCTCTACCCGCATCGGAGCGGTGGCATGGGATTCATGCACGCCAACCCGGGAACGCCAAACGTGCTGCCCCTGTTCCAAAAGGCCGGATACCTCACCGGGATTCTCGGCAAGGTGAAACACTCCACTCCCTGCAAGGAGGACAAGTGGGACTATTCGTTTGACCAGTTGGAGCTTGGCGATGGAAGAAGCCCGACGATCTATTATCAGCGGTGCGTGGACTTCTTCCGGAAATGCCAAGACGAAAAAAAGCCGTTTTATTTCATGGTCAACTCCCACGACCCTCACCGCCCGTTTCAATACAGGGGACCGCTTGAAAACGGAGCGGAGGCCCCGTCAAGGTATTACACGCCTTCGGAGGTGGCGGTTCCCGGCTGCGTCCCTGATCTTCCGGCTGTCCGCGAGGAGCTCGCGGCGTATCAGAATTCGGTCCGGCGCCTGGACGATACGGTTGGGAAGGTTTTGCAGGCTCTCGAAGAATCCGGTGCGGCGAACAACACGCTGGTCATGTTCCTCTCCGACAACGGAGCCGCGATCCCCTTTGCGAAATGCAACACCTACCTCGCCAGCACGAGGACCCCGTGGATCGTCCGGTGGCCGGGCGTCGTAAAGCCGGGCTCCGCCGACAAAAAGCACCTCATCTCCGGCATTGATTTTCTGCCGACAGTGCTCGATGCGGCCGGGATCAAATCCCCGGAACGGTTCGACGGCAAATCGTTTCTCCCTCTCCTTGAGGGCAAGGAGCAGGCGGGACGGGAAATCGTGTTCACGCAGATCGACAGGAAAAGCGGGGGAGCGGCCGTGCCGATGCGCTGCGCCCAGAGCTCGCACTATGCCTACATTTTTACCCCTTGGAGCGATGGCGTTTTTCGTTACTCGAACAACAATGAGGGCGAAACGATGAAGGCGATGGAGTCCGCCGCGAAGAGCAGTCCGGAAATCGCCGCGCGGGTTCATCTGTTCCGCCACCGGGTTCCGGAGGAATTCTACGACCTGAAGGAAGATCCCGCCTGCCTCGTGAATCTCATATCCAGCCCGGCGCACATCAAGGAACTGGACCAGATGCGGAACGCCCTCGGGCAGTGGATGAAGGAGACCAACGATCCGCTGCTTGCAGCCTTTCTTGCGCGGGATGATGTGACAAAACGAGTCGATCTGATGAAGGCGGCCCTCCCCGACAAAAAGCGGGCCCAAAAAGTCGAAGGAGAAGAATAACGGACGGGAACGATTCCATTATGAAACAAATCCAGCCATTCCTCACCCTGGGCGCGCTGATCGGCGTCGCTGCCATCGGCATGGCCGCCGAGACCGCGCCGCAGAAGCCCAACGTCCTCTTCATCGCCGTGGATGACTTGCGGCCCGAGTTGGGCTGTTACGGCAGGGACGACATCAAGAGTCCGAACATGGATCGCATCGCCAAGGCGGGCATGGTTTTTGATCGCGCGTATTGCCAGCAGGCCCTTTGTTCGCCGACGCGTGCCAGCCTGATGACCGGCACCCGGCCGGACACGACGAAAGTTTGGGATCTCCGCACAAACTTCCGCGTCGCGCTGCCCGATGTCGTCACGCTGGGCCAGCATTTCAAACAGAACGGCTATTTTGTCCAGGGCATGGGGAAGGTTTATCACGGCAATCAGGACGATGCGGCGACGTGGTCCGTGCCGTGGCAGATGCCTCAGGCGATCACGTATGCGCTGCCGGAAAACCAAAAGCTTGATGCGCGGCAATCTGCGGGCGAACCGGACGGCGACGCGAATGCAAAACCCAGCGGGAAGAACGCCACCCCGGCATCCCCACCCGCCGGGCCGGCTTCCACCGGCCTGGCTTCCCGCGGTCCGGCTTTCGAGGGGGCCGATGTGCCCGACAATACTTTCCGCGACGGCAAAGTGGCGGAGCTTGCCATCGCCGCATTGCAGGAAATAAGCAGGAAGAAGGAACCATTCTTCCTCGCGGTCGGCTTCTTCAAGCCGCATCTGCCGTTCGTGGCGCCGAAGAAATACTGGGACCTCTACGACCCCGCCAGGATCGAGCTGGCTCCGAACAAATTCCGACCGAAGGATGCGCCGGACTACGCGATTCTTCCCGGTGCCGAGTTGCGCGCCTTCCATGGGATTCCCGAAGGCCCGATTCCCGACGACCTTGCACGCCAACTCAAGCACGGCTACTACGCGAGCGTCAGTTACACGGACGCCCAGGTCGGCAAGCTGCTTGACGAACTCAGGCGCCTCGGCCTGGACAAGGACACCATCGTCATCCTCTGGGGCGACCACGGCTGGAAACTTGGCGAACACGACGCCTGGAGCAAACACAGCACGGTGGAAAACGACACCAGGGTGCCGTTGCTCCTCTCCGTGCCGGGAATGAAAAATGCGGGCGCACACACCGACGCGCTCGTGGAGTTTGTGGATATTTACCCCACCCTGTCGGAGCTTGCGGGCCTTCCCCTGCCCGGCCATCTCGAAGGAACGAGCTTCAAGCCGCTGCTCGATGATCCGGGCCGACCGTGGAAATCAGCGGCGTTCAGCCAGTATCCGCGACCTGACAAGGGGCTGATGGGGTATTCGATGCGCACCGACCGCCATCGCTTCACCGTCTGGCTGGATCGCAATGATCATTCCAAGGTGGACGCTGTCGAGCTCTACGATCAACAAACCGATCCGCAGGAAAACACCAACATCGCCAGAGACCCGGCCAACGCGGAACTCGTTGCGAAGCTGATGGCGCAATGGAAACAAGGCTGGCAGGGCGCAAGGCCGCCCGCCACACCGGCGCTGAAAGCCGACCGGTAAACGACGAAACCATTGTCGGGGTCGGAGCAAAAGTGAACTTCTTCTTGCATCCGCTGTTTCTTTCGGGGCGGGCTTCGCGGCCTTGAAAAGGCATCCGCCCGGCAATGGCTTCATTTCCGGGTGCGCCCGGCGGTGCGGGCCTGGTCGAGGTCGTCCGCCAGTTGCTTCACGATTTCGGGATGCTCCGTGGCGAGGTCAGTGGTCTCGCCCGGGTCTTTGGTCAGGTCGTAGAGCTGGTGGACTTTCTCATTCTTGCCATTGGTGGACTCGATCACTTTCCACTGGCCGGTGCAAATGGCGATGGTGTTGGGGGTGCCTAGAACGAAGATGGCCTTGCGGAGGGGGGGGGCCTCCTGTTTGCCGAGCAGCACGGGCAGGAGGCTGATGGAGTCTTCGGCGGCGTTGTCCGGGAGTTTGACCTCAAGGACATCGGCCGCGGTTGCCAGCATATCGGTCAGGCACGCGGTGTAGTCGGAGGAGGAAGCGGGCGTGATCCGGCCCGGCCAGCGGGCGATGAACGGCACGCGGTGTCCGCCCTCAAACGGTGAGGCTTTGCCGTCGTGCCACTTTCCGTTGGTGACGTGGCCCAGGACTTTGGCGTCCGCTTTCGCGGTCTTGAACTTTTCGCGGATGCCTCCTGCCTCGCTGGCGAGATTGAGTTTGGTGTTTTGCGTGCCTTTGTAGTCGTCGGGCGTGCTGCCGTTGTCGCTGGTGAAAATGATCAGCGTCTTGTCCGTGAGCTTCAGTTCGTCGAGCGTGCTGAGAATTTCGCCCACATGGGCATCCAGCTCCTGCACATAATCCCCGAACAAGCCCGCCTGGCTGGTGCCGCGAAACTCCGCCGCCGGGGCAATGTGCGTGTGCGGGGCGCACGGGGTGAAGTAGAGGAAGAAGGGACGTTCTGCGTTGTCGCGGATGAAGCCCACGGCCTTCGCGGTGAGGGTGGCGTCCACCTGGTCATCCACGCGCGGCTGCGCGAGGCCTTCGGGAAAATCCCTGCCTTCCACGATCCGAAACGCTTCGCCCGGTTTGCGTCCGACGATGTCGTGATTCTCGATGAAGCAGCGGGTGGGGTCGTTGTGGTTTTTCGGCACGCCGAAATGGTAATCAAACCCCGCCTCCAGCGGTCCCGTGATGGGCGGCTTGTTCCAGTCCTCGCTGTAGCCGAGGTGCCATTTGCCGATGGCGGCGGAACGGTAGCCGTTCGCCTTGAGGAGCGAGGCCAGGGTCATGCGCCCGGGTTCGAGGGTGTAGTCGTTGCCTTTTTTGTGGAGCCGCCAGGGGGAACGTCCTGTCATCAGACCGTAGCGTGAAGGGGAGCAGACCGAGGCGGCGGTGTGGGCATCCGTGAACTTCATGCCCTCGCGCGCGAGCCGGTCAATGTTCGGTGTTTTGATTTTCGTGGCGCCGTAGCAACTGACATCCCCGTAGCCAAGATCGTCGGCGAGGATGATGACGATGTTGGGCCTGGAAGGCGCAGCGTCCACCATGCGGACAAAAACGAGACTGAGGAGAACAAGCAGGGATTTCATCTGGTTTGCTGGTGCATTCGCAGCCTTGGGCTATGAAAACCACGGATGATACGGCGTGGAGACCCTGAAGCAAGACCGGAGAGGATGGGGCACGCCGGGAGCGGGAGGCAACCATGGGCGAGCATGAGCGAAACGGGATGAGCAGGCCGGAGACAAACAAACCAGCATGGAAACGCTGCTTGCGGCTGGAATCGACGGGCAACCGCCTGCGGCACCCGAAATGCGATTTCCCATCAGGTGCGCAGGCGCGCTGCCCAGAAATCAAAAACGACGAAACCATTTGACGCGCCCTGTATTATCGCAATATACCTTCGCTCGTCGAAATTCCCCGGCCCAACTCGAAACGCTTCCAGGTAAATCCAGAAATCATGTGCCGCCCGATCCTTTTTTGCCTGGCGATTCTTCCCGCGTTGTGCCTGGCCGGAAATCCGGCGGGCGGTCTCACGCCCGTGACCATGCAACCGCCGCCCGAACATCCTCCCGTGGTCTTCGTCAAGGACGGCCACCCCCTTGGCGCCATCGTGGTTCACGCGAAGCCCACGTCGAAGGTTCTCTCGGAAATGGTCAGGGAACTTCGTGAATCCATCCAACTCACCACGGGAGCGGAGTTGCCGGTCCTGACGCCGGAAGCGGCGGCGAAGCACCAGGGGCCGCTCATCCATATTGGAAATTGGGAGGGCTCGGAAAAACTTGGGCTCGCTGGCGGAAAAATGCCTGTTGAGGGCTTCGCGATCAAAACGCAAAAGGATCAGGTGTTCATCGTCGGGAATGATGCGACGGAAGTGGGCGGCGTGAAGGATGTGGATTCCGACGGAACGGCCTGGGGCATTGCGGATTTCCTGGAACGATTCGCCGGGGTGCGGTGGTTCTGGCCTTTGGAAATGAACGGGCGCTCGATCATTTCGAATCCGGATCTGATTATTCCGCCGGCCAGCTATTCCGACGCTCCGCATTTTCGCAATCGCATCTATTACCCGCAATCCAGCGGGACGCCGTATGGGAAGCAGAATTTCAAGCCGCTGCTCAGAAACCTTCGGGCGGCCAGTTCGTGGCCGATCTCCATCCGCGTCCACAATCCGAAATCCTGGGACAAGAACGACGAGTATGTGAAGAACCGGCCCGAGATTTTTCAGAAGAACCGGGACGGCACGCGGAACTTCGGGATGCTCGACTACGCGCATCCGCGCACCTTGGAAACCTATCTGGAGGAGATCGAGGCGTTCGTGAAGACCGGCAGGCGCACGGAACTGGTGAAGGGAAAAACCGTGACGGTTTCGCCGGCGGATTTCGGCGTCAATTCCTACAGCGACGAGGCGAAGGCGCTTTGGAATCCCGACGGCGGACGCTACGGGCAGGCCTCCCGGGTCATGGCGGACTTTGTGAACCGCCTGGGAGTCGCGATGAAGAAGCGGTTTCCGGATCTGAACATTCTCTACCTGCCGTATCTGAACTACACGCTGGCTCCGGACGGCTGCAAATTTCCCGACAACGTCTATGTCATGCTCTGCGGGATGCCAGGCATTGCCCAATACAAGCAGCCCGCCACGCGGGAGACCGAGCAGGCGAACATTGACAAGTGGATCCGGATTTCCGGCCACCCGATCCAGGACTGGCACTATAGCTGTTGGCCGGCCGACCGCACAAAGGCTCCCTTCCAGTATCCCAATGTTCTTCAGAAGTATTACCAGGCCAACCGGGACAAGACCTATGGCACGTTCATCAATGGCGACGTGGACGAGTGGCAGCGGTTCAGCCCCACGCTTTACTCCTGGCTCAAGCTGCTTTGGAATCCCGACTTCGATGTCAAGGCCGGGCTGGATGATTTCACGACGCGGATGTTCGGCAATGCGGCGGAAACCGTTCGGGAGATTTTGAATCTCCAGATCACCGGGTGGGAGGAAAGCCGGTGGCCGGACGGAGAGATGACGGCAAAAGCGGTTTATGAAATCAGCTATCCCCGCGCCACGATCGAGAGGATTCAGTCCCTCTTCCAGGTCGCTCATGAAAAGGTGCGGGGCGACAAGGTTGCCAGCGAGCGACTGGCCTACTTCGAAGTGCCCTTTCAGAGCTTCTACAAAGAATTTGCGCGGGTGGTGGATGGAATCGGACTCCGCGAGCTTGTGGCATTCAAGGCGGGAGAGGAGCCGGTGATCGACGGCAAACTCGATGACAAGGTCTGGGCCCTGGCCACCCCGGTCGCCCTGCAAATGAAGGGACCCGATGGCTCACAGGTCGAGCCGCAGTTCCCGACCGAGGTCCGCGCGGTCTGGGGCTCACAGGGAATCACTTTCGGCATCAAAATGACCGAACCGGAACCCTCCAAGCTCAAGAAAGTCGCGGCCAACGACGATCATGCGCTCGCATGGCACGACGACTGCATCGAAATCTTCATCGCGCCGGATGCCTCGGCAAAGGCGAAGAATTATCAGTTCATCGTCAACTCGGGACCCTTTGTGGCGGATCTGAAAGAAGGCGACGAGACCTACAATGCGGCCGGGCTCAGGAAGGCCGTGGCTCTTGGCGATGGCTTCTGGAGCATGGAATTGTTCATCCCTTACTCCGACCTCGATTACAAAAAGAGCAGCTCGGGCGGAGACAAATGGGGTTTCCAAATCTCGCGCAACCGCTCGAAAGGACTCAAGGGCACGAAAGAAAACCGCACGTCCGAAAACCAAAGGCTCAATGCAAGCTCCGGCGGATTCAACAGCAATCTCTCGGACTTCAGCGACCTGACGTTCCGCGAGTGAGATATACGGCCATCTTCTGTCTTGTCAGCATCGCCACAATGACCTCCATGGCAGGAGAAGAACATCCGGGCGAGGTTGCCATCCGCCCGACCCCGCCTCTTTCGCAGGGGCAGTTGGCCGAACTGCGCAGAATTGTCGCAGGGGATGCCGAAGCGTCCGCTCTGTTTGCGGAGTTGTCGATGGAGGTCCAGCCTTGGCTCGATGCCACGCCAGCCCCCCTCCGAGTCATTGACTACGAGGGATTGGTGAATACGGACCCTCGACGAATCGCTTCCGCAGCGAGATTGAAGGAAATGGACGGGGTTGCCGCCATGTTGCACTACTGGCAGGTCACTCAAAGCGAGCGAGCCGCCGAGGCCTTGCGGCGGTTTGTTTCGGCATGGACTGCCACTTACGAACCCACTGGCAATGATGTGAATGAGAGCAAACTCGTTCCTCTCCTGGTCGCTTATGAAGGCTTGCGCGGCAGTTTTGAACCGGTTGAGCGTGAGCGAATTGACGGGTGGCTCCGCCAACTTGGCGAACTCCACGCGAAGGCCGTCTCAGAGTCCGGGCACCTGACCAACCGCTATGCCAAGCGTCTCCGCTTGCTGGCCCTCTTCGGCCGCATTGTGGACCGGGGGGACTGGCGGGAGGCTGCGGTCACAGGGCTCAAACGATTTGTCTCAGAAAGCCTTCGGCCCGATGGAACAAGCCTCGACCTTGAGCGACGGGATTCTTTGACTTATCACATCAGCGCCCTTCGGCCGGTCATCGAGATCGCAATGATCGCCCAGCCGGACGGCAACGACCTTTATCACTGGGTGTCACCCACCGGTTCTTCTTTGAAAAAGTCGGTGGATTACGTGGTGCCCTACGCTGATGGATCCAAGACTCGCGAAGAATGGCACAACACAACGGTGGAACTCGACCGCCAACGAGCCTCTGCGGGCTTGGAATACTATCGCCCGGGCCGTCTTTTTCGACCATCGGAGTCTTTGGCATTGATCGAAGAAGCCAGTGCCTTCGACCCGGGCCTTGTGCCGGTTGCTTTGAAACTCCATGAAAAACCAGCCCGCAAGTTCGCGAGTTGGACCATGGTGGTCAATGCGGCATGTGCCTCCCGATAGCGCGCGTCTGAAGGAAAGCGGCGCGATGGCTGGAACAGAAAAAAGTCGGACATCTCGGCGAGATGTCCCCACCGAATCGCGCCTCCACCGGGTTCGCGCCGGAAATTCATTGATTTCCTGATATAGCGCCAGTATAGATTTCATCCCACCATGAGATCTCCCTGCATCCCAGCCCTGCGCTTCATTCTTTCTGTTCTGCTGACCGTTCCGCTGATGTTGTCAAATGCCGAGTCCCCGGACGATCCGGAGTTTTCGCCGGCCTCGCACTACGAGGGGCAATTTTCCGGCAAGTCCGCGACGGTTTCCGAACCGGCTCCGGCCCCTGCACCGGCCCCCACTGCGAAGCCAGCCAAGCCGGGCAAGGGGAAAAAAAACAAGGCGGCCGCTCAGAATGCCCCGGCAGAGGACGACGAAGCTCCCCCGGCGGATGGCGGCTTGGATTTGAGCAGGGTGCAAACGACGAGCCCTCTCATCGCTCCCGACGCGAAGCCCTCCGAGGCGGCTCTGGCGATTGCGCGGTGGGCGACCCAGCCTTCGACCGGCCCGGAGGGGCGCCCGCTCCCCTTGGCCGGCACATGGGACACCACCGAGTGGAGCTCCGCGTATCTGGCCGAAATGATCCAGAAGGGTCACTACGTCAACATCGCCTTTCCAGATCCCAGCGGCAAAGCAATCCGCGCCTCGACGCCGGAAACCGACGAGCTCATTCGAACTCTCTACAAGCCCGCTCTGGAGTTCGCCCGCGCCAACCGCCTTCCCATCGTCTTTCGCGGATGGAATTGGGCGGAGTCGCCGGTGAAATATCAAAAGAGAAAGCAGCAGATGGACAAGGTGGAGATTCCCACCGACCAGCTCGCCAACATTCTCGTCAATGGGAAGCCGGATAAAAAGGGGACGGATCCCTTCGGCCCGATCGAGGCCTGGGAGGATTGGGGGAGATTTTGGATGGGCAATGAGATGATGAAGCAGATCCAGGCGATCTACCCGGACCCGCCGCTGGTCATCTTCCTGAACAATAACGAAGCGGGAGAGATGCTCAGCTCTGCGGGTGTGGAAAAGCAGGATCGCTTTCTCGCCAAGTTTGGGCCCGGCCCGCACAGCACTGAGTTTTTGAACAAGGCCGTGCGTGAAGGCTACGCGGAGCGGTATGCGGCGATGTTCAAGGCGGGAAATGAGGCGCTGGTCGAGCCCGCGTGGAAGAAGAACATCCGCTACATCGCCTACAACACCATTGCCGGGGCCGCGTATATTGGAAATGAAGGAGCCCCGAAGCCCGGATTGCATTTTGACAGCACGTTGGGCTGGACTCAATGGCGTCTCTATAATGGCAGCATGCCGGAGAGCTACGACAACGACTGGCAGGCCGGAAAACGCGACAACAGACCCGGGGGCATGCAGACCGAGGCGGGCGGCCTTTACGCGATGCAGAAGCTGGTCTTCGCCGAAGATCCCGACTTCTTTTGGACGTCGATCATCTGGGATGGTGGCGTGGTGTCCGAGGTGTTTCGGGTGCCCCGCCAGTCATCGAAGACATATGTTTACGCCACCTCCGGGCAGCGCTGGAGCTTTGAGCGCTACGAGGGCTGGACGCAGTTTGTCCTCTGGGCGACGCGGCCGCGGATGATGTATGAGTTCCGGGGGATGGAGCCCATGGATGCGATGCGCAACGGAACGTGGATGGCAATGGTGAACAGCACGGACCGGGTCTGGACCAACCCGGTGCTGGGCGAGTTCTGGCGCTTCGGCGAGCTGGTCCCGAACACCGCCGAAGACCCCTGGTTCAACGACCTGCGCCCCGATGCGCCAAAGTGGCTGAAGGATTTGAAGCGCTGGTATCTGCTCACCTGCGATGCGAACCCGCCACGGAAAACCTGGGAGAACGGAACGATCCTCAACGTCTTCGCTCAGGCGCTCGTGCTCGGCAAGGCCCCGCACCGCCGCTGGCTGGTCTATGCCCACGCGCCGAACGGAGCCGTGGCCAATGCCACGGTGAAGCTGCCGGACTTTGGGGACGTGAAGCTTCCGTCCGTGCCGTTGAGCGGCTCGTTTTTTACGGTGGAGGAATCCGGGCGTTCGATCAAGCCGCTGCTCGAGGGAGGGCCGGAGCAGCTCACGGTGCGAATTGTCAAAGCCCCCAACGCGGACAAGACGGATTCCAACTGGTTCAAGCCCGGCCAGCCGGTTCCGCTCGAAGCCGCCGTCGGCCATGCGCCGGGCAAACAATTCACGAAGTTCACCTGGAGGTTTGGCGATGGGGAAACGCTCGATCAGAAAGTGCTGGCCGGCGTCCGGCACACCTTCAAAAAGCCGGGGGTTTACATGGTGGGCGTCGAGGCCCACACGGCCGATGGCCCGGCATTGATGGACCAGGTGGCTGTCTATGTCGGAAATCCGCCGGACGAATCCGTGGTTTACGACCTTCCGCTGGACGAGGCGATCGCGTGGAGAGGCCCCTGGCAGGGCGTCGGAGAAAATGGCCGGGAGCTGGCCACCTACCAGCATGTCCCGAATCGCGGATCCGTTCCCAATCCGATTCTCACCGGTGGGAAATTTGTGGACGACCCGGAACGCGGGCGCGTCCTCGAATTGAACGAGGAGACGGGCGGCATCTGGCTGGTGCGCAACAAGGAAACCGTTTTGCGCGAAAAGAGCGGGAAGCTCAACAAGGGGAACGGGGGCACGGACGTCACCGACCGCACGATTTCCTTCTGGTTCAAGGCCGAGGATGTCAACAAGCGCCAGGTTCTCTACGCGGAGGGCTTCGCAATGATCGGAGTGAACATCTATCTCGACCAGGGGAGGCTTTACGCCGGAAGCTGGGCGACATCGGACAACAGCAAACTCGACAGCCGGAACCCCGTCTATGGCTACGGTTGGAATGGCGATTGGATCTCGACCGAACCCCTGGAAGCCGGTCGCTGGTATCACGTCACCTGGATGCTCCGGGGCGGCACAAATTCCGTGCAGCCGGATTGCCAGTCGCTCTACCTCAACGGGAAATTGGTGGGCCGCGCACCGGGAGCCAGCCTCCCCGTCGAGTATATCCCGCCGCGTGTCGGCCGGACCAACATGGGCGGAGACGACTCCAGCGGCAAGAAGCGCTCGGTCACCCGGTTCCACGATCAGGAGACCATCGATTCGCTCAGCGGAAAGGAACTAAAAAATGTCAATGCCCTGCCAACCTTCCGCGGGCGGATCGACGACTTCAAGTTCCTCAACAAGGCGGTCGAGAATCCCTGAGGCGGAAGATCAGTTTTCCGGACAGACCCGGAGACTGGCTTTTTGAATGTCGGTTGTATCCAGTGGGGTGACTGCGATCTGCACGCGGTAGAGATTTGCGGAATTGAGCAGATCGGCGTCGGGCTGGTTCGTCACGGAGGCTGTATAGACCCTCTGGGGATCACTCTGCTGGACGGGATTGCCCTCGAAATCATAGTAATAGGTGACCGATGGCTGGGACTGAAGGTCGGAGAGGCGGGCTTGCTGCGCATTGACGGCAAGCTGCGTCATGATCTGACGCGATACGGTGTCATTGATTGCTTCGCGATACGACTGTAAGCTCGTCCCAATAAGGCCCATCATCGGCAACATGGCAAAACTCAAGACCGCAAGAGCCAGCACAACCTCCACGAGCGAGAACCCGCGTGGCGTCGCGTGGAGAATTGCCCGGAGGAAAAAAAACTTCCCGTGGCAATCGGATATTTCCGTTCGACAGGTGCGGATTCTGAAACCATGATCTGGATTTCTCATTGACAGTCCTATATCGTTGCAATATACATACGCTTAATGCCGGTTTCCACTTATTGCAAGTCTTTGTTTTCGGAGAAAATTCCAATAAAACCGGATCCTGCGATTCCCCCCAAGGAGACGCCGGGGGCTGGGAGAAAAGAGGTTTCCGGGATCGGTGGTGTATGGGAAAGTGAGCGGAATGGAACCGGAAAAGAAGAGCATGGCCGCTGCTGCTGATTCCCCCACCACGTTCAAGTGCGGGTCGCTGCTCTACACGAAGCGCGGTCTGTTTTCCCTCTTTGGCTGGCTGATCTGGGGGGACTTTTGCTTTACGATCATGGAACATGTGGTGCCGAGCATCCTTCCGCTGCACCTCCGCAATCTGGGGGCCTCGAACATGGTGATCGGCCTGGTGCTCACGACGCTGCCGGGGATTTTCAACATCACGGTCACCCCGTGGCTCAGTTTCAAGAGCGACCGCCACCGAAGCCGGTGGGGGCGGCGGATTCCGTTCATGCTCTTCACTCTTCCTTTTCTGACGCTGAGCCTGCTTTTCATCGGGTTCAGCGACCAGATCGGGGCCTGGGTGCATGCGTCCTTTTTCTCGGGGAGCGCGATCCGGCAGGCGCAGGTGGTGATCGTCCTGCTGACGGTCTTTGCGGCGGCATTCGACCTGTTCAACATGTTTGTGACCACGGTCTTCTCGTATCTTTTCCGGGATGTCGTTCCCCAGAGCCACTTCTCGCGGTTCAGCGCCTACTTCAAGGTCGCCGGTCAGACGACCGGCATGCTCTACAACTTTTTTCTCTTCAAATACGCCGAGAGCCACATGACGGAGATCTACGCGGGGGCGGCGATGCTCTACGCCATCGGCTTCGGGGCGATGTTGCTGATGGTCAAGGAGGGGGAATACCCGCCCGTCACCGACGTCACCGAGCGGTCCACGTTCATGGACAAGGTGAAAGTCTACGCCAGGGAATGCTTCTGCATCCGGTATTACTGGGACATTTTCCTTTGGCTCACGTTCCAGGCGGTATCATTTACCGTCGGGGTGTATCAGGTATTTTACTTCAAATCGCTGGGTTTGAGCCTGGATCTGATCGGCAAGAAGGGGGCGGCTGCCGCTGTGACCGTGCCGATCTGCCTGCTGCTTGTCGCGAGATTCGTGGACCGCTGGCATCCGGTGAGGGTCCATGCCTATGCGTTGACCTTCGCGGCGTTTTTCGCCTTTGGAAACTGGATCTGGCTGTTCGTGATGCAGCCGCCGCCCATGCTCTTCTTTTGGATCTTCGTGGCGCAGGGGGCATTTTTCGGGGTGTTTATGGTCGGGGCCCAGCAGGCATCGAACGGGCCCCTGCTGATGATCCTCTTCCCCGGTGAGAAATTCGGCCAATTCTCCGGGGCCATGGCGATGATCCGGGCCTTCGCGATGATCGCCGCGGGCCTGCTGGCCGGGCTCTACATGGATTTCTGGAGGCATCTGTTTCCCGAGGGGGACTACGCTTACCGGTTCAACTTTCTGTGGCAGGCACCGATAGCCGTGCTTTCCTGGTTCTTTTTTTATCGCGTGTATCGCGCATGGAAGCGGCTGGGCGGGGTCGGAGGCTTCATGCCGCCGGAAACCAATTTCCGCATGGCCGACCTTCCGCCACGCCCGGATGAAACATCCCGCCTGCTCAAGCCGATGATCTGGTTTTCGGTCATCGCTTTTTCCGGGATGGCGCTTGCCCTCATCGTCTGGATCGGCTGCTACGTGTATTACGAGCCAAGGCCCGATTACGTCAGGGTGTTTGCCTTGGCTCTCCTCATCAACATCGCCCTCTACTTCGGCTATCTGCGGTTCATGAAATTCATGGAGCGGCCGTGACCGGCTTATGACAAACCAACTGCCATCCCACCCGCTGATCCGCCCGCAAGACCTCGTGCTCTTCCAGGGCGACTCGATCACCAACGCCTTCCGGAAGCCGGAAGAACTTTGCAATGCCTACCAGATGGGAAGCGGCTACGCGCTGATGGTCGCGGCGCACCTGCTGGCGGCCAGGCCGGGCGATGCGCTGCGGTTCGCCAACCGGGGGGTGAGCGGTGAGGGAATTCGCGGGCTGACGAAGCGATGGCAGGCCGACTGCATTGATCTGCGCCCGGACGTGCTGAGCGTTCTTGTCGGCATCAATGACGCGAGGGTGACGTTGGAGAAGCCGTCGACTACGGTTGCGGAATTTGAAACCTGCTATCGGGATCTGCTCGATAAATCGCTCGAGAAGTTGCCATCCGTGCGTCTGGTGCTGTGCGAGCCATTTGTTTTGCAGGCCGGTGACGTGCGCCAGGACCGGCTTGCGGACGTGGCCGGGCGGGGGGAGGTCGTGCGGCGGTTGGCTGTGGAGTTCGGTGCCGTGGTTGTGCCACTGCAATCGGTCTTCGCAAACGCTCTCGAAAGTGCCCCGTCCGAATACTGGTCCTACGACGGCATTCACCCGAACGCGCAGGGGCACTGGCTCATTGCCAGGGCCTGGCTGAAGGCGGTGGAGGGAAACGGGGAAGAAGCCGGACATCTTGGCGGGATGTCCCTGCCGGGGCATCCGTTGATTCCATGCAAAACCGGCATCCTGCCATGAAATCCCCGAACATCCTGATCATCGTGGCCGACCAGCTTTCGCAAAAGGCGGTTGGTGCCTATGGGAACAGCCACGGGGCCACGCCGAACATCGACCGGATCGCGGCCGACGGTGTGCGCTTCACAGAATGTTACACCCCCTGTCCGCTCTGCCAGCCGGCCCGCGCCGCGTTCTGGACCGGCCGCTTCCCGCATGAGACCGGTGTGCTCTCGAACGGGTGGATGGACCCCGTGCCGCCCATCCCTGCGGGCATGCCGACGCTGGGCGATGTGTTCACTGCGGCGGGATATGAGGCGGTGCACTTTGGCAAGACGCACGATGCGGGGTCTCTGCGCGGGTTCCGCATCGAGCCTCAGCATGAACAATCGGTCGAGCCGGTCGGCCCGTGGCCGGTCGGTGCCGACACATTCCGGGATCGGGACACCACGCAGCGGGTGATCGAGTACCTGAGCCACCAGCACGACAGGCCCTTCCTGGCCGTGGCTGACCTGAACAATCCGCATGATATCTGCCAGTATGTGGGCGCGTTTGCCGGGGCACATTCCGATCCGCCGATCCCGGCCGTGTTGCCGCCGCTGCCGGAGAACTTTCGCGTGAAAAACTTCGGGGAGCTGCCGCTTCCCGTGCAATATATTTGCTGTTCCCACAATCGTCAGGCCCAGGCGGCTGGCTGGACGGAGGAAAATTTTCGCCATTACCTCGCGGCTTACCACCACTATGTCAGCCGGGTGGACGCCGAGATCGGCCGCATCCTCGACGCACTCCGGGCGACCGCCGCCGGCTCCGGGACTTTGGTCGTCATCATGGCCGATCACGGAGACGGGATGGCGGCCCGGCAGTTGGTGACCAAGCAGGTGAGTTTTTATGACGAAACCATGCGGGTGCCACTGATCGTCGCCGGCCCCGGCGTGGACGCGGCTGCCGGTCGCTCCGTGGACGGATTGTGCTCGTTGCTGGACTTGCTGCCGACGCTCGCGGAGGCAGCAGGCATCGAGGCTCCGGAGGGATTGTGGGGCCGGAGTTTGTGGCCGTGGCTGCGGGGTCTGCGGCACGACGCACCGCACGGGCAAGTCGTCGGCGAATGGTTCACCGAATGGGGGATCACCGTCGAGCCGGGCCGCATGCTGCGCACCCCCGGCTGGAAATACACCCGCTACCGCGAAGCCAACGGAGAGGAACTCTACGATCTGAACGCCGATCCCGGCGAGACGCGCTCGCTGGTTGCCGATCCCGCTTTTCGCAAAACCTTACTCGAGCACCGGAGTCGGCTGGATGAGCATTTGGCGGCTACCAACGATCCCTTTTTGTCGCTCTCCCACAAAGTCGAGGCCCGGTGCAGATCTCATCCCCCGGGTTACCAACACCACATCGGCCCTTCGGCCCCGATGGCAGCAAAGTCAGCATGAGCAAACCCAATATCCTCTTCCTCATAAGCGATGAGCAAAGCCCGCGGACCGTGGGCTGCTACGGTGCCGATTTCATGCGCACCCCGAACCTCGATCGCTTGGCCTCACAGGGCACGCTTTTCGAGAACGCGTATTGTGCATTCCCGCTCTGTGTGCCGGGACGCAATTCCCTCATGTCGGGACAACAGTGCCACAAGATCAAGGCCTACGACATCGGGTCGCCCCTCGCGAGCGACCTGCCGACGTGGGCTCACATGCTGGCGAGGGCCGGATACCGCACCCCACTCCACGGCAAGATGCACTTCCTTGGCGCGGACCAGCTCCACGGCTTCGAGGAGCATTTGCACGAAAAGGAACATGGGATTGACGGCTTTCGCTGGGGCGAGGAAACGGGCGACGGGACCGCCTACGAATGCGTGACCAAGATCCACTTCACCGACACCCTCAAGTCTGTCGGACGGAGGGATTACAATCTCACTTGGGATACGGCGAGCCGGGATTCCGCCATTGCCTTTCTCGACGCGCGCAAGGGCGATCCCGAACCGTTCTGCCTCACCGTCAGCTTCAATTTCCCTCACTACCCACTGGTGGTGGACCGGGATGTCTATGAGAGCTACGCCGACGCGAACATCCCGCCTCCGGTGACCGGGGGCTGGCGGCATCCCCGCAATGACCACCTGGCAGACAACGTGTGGGGGTTCAACAAAATGACGGAGCAACAGACGCGGGCTTCACGTCAGGCCTACTGCGCGATGGGCACGATGCTCGATGCCTGGATCGGCGAGGTCCTTGCCGCTCTTGGGCGCAGCGGCCATGCGGACAACACGATCATCATCTACACCACCGATCACGGCGAGATGTGGGGCGAGCACGGGATGTGGTGCAAGAACTGCTTTTACGAAGACTCCGCGCGGGTGCCACTGATCATTTCTGCTCCGGGACTGGGAGTCGGACAGCGAGTCGCCGCCCCCGTTTCGCATCTCGATCTGTACCCGACGCTGCGTGATATCGTTGCCGCGGCGGACTGGAAAGTGCCGCTCGATGGTCGCAGCCTGTGGCCGCTCGTTACAGGCCAGGCAGCTCCGGACGCGGATCGCCCGGTCTTCTGCGAATACCACGCCTGCGATGTCAGAGGGCCGGAGAGGATGGTGCGCTGGCACCAATACAAGCTGAACTATTATCACAACTGGGGGATGGAGCTTTTCGATATTGAATGCGACCCAAACGAACTCGTGAACCGCATCGATGATCCGGCCTGCCGGGAGGTTGTCGCACGACTCCTGCAGATGCTGATGGATGGCTGGGATCCCATCGCGATCGATGCCGATATCCGCATCGAGCAAAACCGCCGGACGCTCATCGGGGAAAGTATGCGGCGGCAAAAGGCGGGAGGGTTTTCAAGCGGCGTATGACTGAACACGAAATGCGGAGTCCTCACCTCATTCAAATCCTTTCCGACGAGCACTGCGGTTTCGCCATGTCTTGCGCCGGAGACCCCAACGTGCGCACGCCAAATCTCGACCGGATGGCGGAACAAGGGATGCAATTCCAGCGCGCCTATGCCAACTGCCCGATTTGCACACCCTCACGCGGCACGATCTTCTCTGGCCGCCATGCCCACGCCGGTCCGGTGCCGGGATTCTTCGATGTCTGGAAAACCTGCGCCCCGAGCACTGCGACCTCATTGGGTTCTGCCGGATACCATACCGCCTATTTCGGAAAGTGGCACTGTGGTATCGTAAATGATCAGGTGCCGGAATCCGTGGCCGATGCGAAGCAAGATTACCCCGGACGCGCAACGCGGACTCCCGAAGATCGTCGCGCCGGGTTTCAAGACTGGGCGGGGTTTGAATGCACCAATGCGCACTTTAATACCTATCTCTATCGCAACCATGACCGCGAACCGTCCCGATTCAAGGGCTACCAGACCGATGTCCTCACCGATCTGGTGATTGATTATTTGCGCAGCTATGATCGTCCTGAACCCCTCTATCTGGTCCTGAGTGTGGAGCCGCCCCACTTTCCGCTGGAGGCTCCGGAAAGCTTCCGCCGCTTTGATCCCGGGAAGTTGATTTTGCGTCCGAATGCCGACGATTCTCCCGAGCATCGCGCCCAACTCGCCGACTATTATGCCATGATCGAGAATCTCGACTGGAACATCGGACGGCTGCTTGCCGCGATGGATGAGCTGCCAACTTTTTGTGGGGAGCGCACCTGCACCAGCTACATCTCCGACCACGGAGAGCTGATGGGAAGCCATGGCCTTTTTTGCATCAAGGAATACCCCTATGAGGAGTCGGTGCGCATCCCGGCAATTTTCCACTGGCCCGGGAATATTCCGGCCCAAGGCCCGGTGCCGGGACTGTTTTCCTTGGTGGATTTTGCGCCGACGCTTCTGGGTCTGGCTGGTGTTCCTCCACTCGCCTGGATGCAGGGCTGCGATTGGGCTCCGGCACTCAGAGGTGAACCATTCGAGGGGCCGGCCGAGGCGCTTCTGGAAATGACGGGCTCTCCGCTGTGGAGCCCAGCCGGCCTGAACTGGCGGGGCTTCACCGAAGCGCGCTGGAAGTATGCTTTTTACGAGAACCGGCACGAGGAATTGTTCGATCTCGAGGCTGACCCCTTTGAGCAACGGAACCTTGCGAGGGATTTGCCTGAGCAAGGCGCGTTGATGCGCCAGCGGTTGCTCAAACTTCTCGCCGAGACGCGCGAGCCCTTTTTTGATGTCATCATCGAACATGGAGCGCGACCCCCGGAAATGGTTTGCAACTTTCCTCCCCCGATTCCAAAAATGGCTTTCCCATCGGATTGGAGTGGGCCCAGACCCCACTATTTTTCATGAGGCGAATCGCCCACGATTGGGAAGACCCGGCCGTCAGCGGCCGCCATCGCGAGGCGATGCATTCGCCGATGGGGGTCTATTCTGACGAAGAGGACGCCCTGCTTGGAGATCGCTTCAGCGGAGCATGGGTGCATGTTCTGAACGGGCCGTGGCGATTTCACCTCGCCGCCAAGCCAGCGGAGTGCCCGGCGGAATTCTGGAAGGCGGAATTCGATGATTCAGCCTGGGCCGAGATTCCGGTGCCCGGCAACTGGCAGATGCAGCCGTGTTGCTGGGATTTTCCGATTTACACAAACGTCGCTTATCCTTTCACCCCGAACCCGCCTTTCCCTCCGGATGCAAACCCGACCGGTTGCTACCGGCGAACTTTTGAAACACCCGAGACTTGGATGGAACGCGACGTGCGACTGGTCTTTGAGTCCGTGGACTCGGCGTTCCATGTGTGGATCAATGGTCAGGAAGCAGGCTACGGAGAAGACAGCCGCCTGCCATCAGAGTTTCACATTTCGCCCTTTCTTAGGAGTGGACACAATACCATCGCGGTTCGGGTGCTGCGGTATTGCTCCGGCAGTTATCTGGAGGATCAGGATTATTGGCAGATGAGCGGAATCCAGCGAAGCGTCTGGCTTGCCGCCCGCCCGACGGTTCACATTCGGGATTTTCGGATCCGGACTCTTTTTGATTCCGCTTGCCATGACGCAGTCCTTGATGCCACCGTCTATTTGGAAACCCGGTCGCTTCCCGCCCAGCCTGCAAGCGTGGCCAAGGTCAGCGACTACGAAGGCCTGCAAGCCCGCATCAAGCTGCTCGACGGATCGGGAGCGGTTGTCGTGGAGTCCGAACCGATGGCATTTGCGGGCCAGACGAACATGTATGGCGAATCCTTTGAGAAAGGCGCCTGCCGTTTTGTGTTGCCGGTCGCTTCGCCAAAGAAATGGTCCCCCGACAATCCCTGCCTTTACACCCTCCTGATGACCGTGCGCGACGCGGAAGGCAATACCATCGACACGCAGAGCAGCAAGGTGGGTTTTCGGCAGATGGAAATCCGGGACCGCCAGGTTCTGCTCAACGGTCGGCGACTGATCGTCCGTGGGGTCAACCGCCATGAATTTCATCCCGAGCGAGGGCGCGCCGTAACGCTCGAAGACATGCGGCGTGACATCGTGCTGATGAAGCAACTCAACTTCAACGCGGTCCGCACTTCGCATTATCCGAATGACAGCCGCTGGTATGATCTCTGCGACGAGATCGGCCTTTGCGTGGTGGATGAGGCAAATCTTGAGACCCATGGCGTCGGCGGACTCCTCTCCCTCAATCCTGCCTGGGCCGCTGCCTACCTCGAACGCGCCACCCGCATGGTGCTCCGGGATCGCAATCACCCGTGCGTCTGCTTTTGGTCGCTGGGGAACGAATCCTTCACCGGCCCCAACCATGCCGCCATGGCAAATTGGATCCGCATCTTCGATCCCACCAGGCCTGTCCAATATGAGAGCGGCAACCCGGATGCAACAATCAGCGACATCATGGCGCCGATGTATCCCTCGTTGGAGTGGGTGAAGGAGGTCATGAAGGACCCGAAGGAAACCCGCCCGATGATTCTTTGCGAATATGCCTACGCGAAAGGGAATGCGACCGGAAATTTTGGGAAATTTTGGGAAACCGTGGAGGAGTTCCCATCCTTTCAAGGCGGTTTTCTTTGGGACTGGGCTGACAAAGCGATTTTGACGGCTCTCCCCGACGGACGCCGGGTCTATGGCTATGGCAACGATCTTGGAGAGAATTTTGACTATGTCGCAGCAGGCGAGGATCCGACTCAGGTGCTTAATGGAATTGTCGGTGCCGCGCTTGATATTCATCCTGGAGCGTATGAGGCAAAGAAAATCCAGGCGCCGGTTCAGTTCCGCCAGCACTCAGAGAACCCGATGCGAGTGATGATCGCAAACAACTATCACGACTTGGACCTCTCTCACCTCGTTTTGGATTGGGAAATCACGGAAGATGGTCATGTGATGGACTCCGGTTCCCGCCAGTTCCCCGAAATTGCCCCGGGGGCAAATGGAACACTCGATATTAATGCAGCCGAGCCATCGGATTTGGAAAAGGAGCGTTTTTTGATGCTTCGCTGTCGGTTGGTTGACAAACAGCCGTGGGCTGGACGTGGGCACCTCGTTGCGTGGGAGCAGTTTGCCCTTCCTTCGGGGAAACCCGCAACCCGCATGTCCGGCGGCCCGGACACAACCGACCTTCAGGAGGTCGGGGAGATGATTCGGATCACAGGCCCTTCGTTCACATTGTCCTGGCAGAAGTCCTCCGGTCTGCTTTGCTCCTGGAAGGTTGCGGCGAAGGAATTTCTTGCAGGCCCAGTGAACGAAATCGTGCATCGAGCACCGACTGACAATGACCGGCTGCTGGGAAATCCTGCAAGCTACCATAAGGATTGGATTGCCTGCGGCCTGATCCCTCCACAACGCCACTTGGAAAAAATCTCCCCCTCTCTCTTGGATGATGGCTCGCGCATCATCACGGTCGAGAGCTCATTGGGTGACACGGAGCACTCAATATTCTCTTCGATTCGGTGGACGGTTTTTCCCAATGGCGTTCTGAACTTGGAGCAAAATCTGATTGTGCCGTCGACGATTTGTTCGTTGGCACGCATTGGAGTTCTTTTTCCGCTTAGTGCAGGATGGAAGTCGGTGGAATGGTTTGGACGCGGGCCATGGGAAAACTATCCGGACCGCCAGGAGAGTGCGCTGATCGGCCGATGGAGCAGCCCGATAACGGAAATGCTGGAACAATATCTGGTGCCCGGCGAGTGCGGCGGGCGAGGCGATACGAAAACCATGGATCTCCTCGGGTGTAATGGCATTCGGCTGAGGGTCGAGGGCTCCCCCCTCTTTCGCTTCAGTGCACTTCCCGTTTCACCTGACGATCTCGCACAGGCTCGGCACAACTGGGAACTGGCTCCGCGCGCGGAGACCTTTCTGACGCTCGAGGGCTGGCATATGGGCCTTGGCGGAGACACGGGTTGGACACGCAATGTCCATCCCGAGTTTCTCATCGGTCCGGGCACTTACCAATGGACGGTGTCACTTGCGATTTTGCACAACAACCCATCACAACCATGAGACTTCTCTTTCTTGATCTGGACTCGCTTCGACCCGACCACTTGGGTTGCTACGGCTACCATCGCGCAACATCTCCCAGCATCGACCGCATTGCCGCTCAAGGCGTGCGCTTTGAGCACTATTATTGTTCCGATGCGCCATGCCTGCCGTCGCGCACAGCTTTGATGACCGGCCGCTTCGGCATTCACACGGGGGTTGTTGGCCATGGGGGAACGGCGGCCGATTTGCGCCCGGAAGGAGCCGCGAGAGGATTTGTGAGCCAGCTCCACACCACTTGTCTGCCGGCCATTTTTCGGCGTCAGGGAATGCAAACCGTGAGCATGTCACCATTTCCCGAACGACATTCGGCTTGGTGGTTCTATGCCGGGTTCACTGAGATGCACAACACAGGGCAGGGAGGAATGGAATCGGCCGAGGACGTCACGCCCGGGGTTCTCGACTGGCTGGGACGGAATGCGCGGAAAGAAAACTGGATGTTGCACATCAACTACTGGGACCCGCACACCCCATATCGCGCGCCGGAAGCGTTTGGCAATCCCTTTGCCAATGATCCCCTGCCCGCATGGCTGACACCTGAGACCTTTGCCCGCCATCGAGAACACGTCGGCCCCCACGGGGCAAGGGAAGTCAACATGTATGATGGCACCTCAAGCCCCAAATATCCGCGCCATCCCGGAGAGTTGACAGACATGAACGAGCTTCGACGGATGATCGACGGATACGACTGCGGGGTGCGCTATATGGATGAACACGTTGGACGGATCTTTAGCGCACTCGCGGAGGCGGGCGTTCTGGAGGAAACAGTGATCATCATTTCCTCGGATCATGGAGAAAACCTTGGGGAATTGGGACTGTATGGAGAGCATGCAACCGCCGATATGGCCACGTGCCGCACCCCTCTCATCGTCCGCTGGCCGGGTCTGAAAAGCGGCCATGTGGACCACGGGCTCCACTATCACCTTGACCTGGCTCCCACCCTGGCAGAATTGCTCGGTGAACCCGCCCAACCGCTCTGGGACGGAAGGAGCTTTGCCGGTGCGCTGCGCAATGGTGAAGATTGCGGGCGAGACGAATTGATCATTAGCCAGTGCGCTCACGTTTGTCAGCGTAGTGTGCGGTTCGGGCCATGGCTCTACACGCGCTCCTATCATGATGGGTTTCATCTCTTCCCTGACGAAATGCTCTTCGATGTTGCCAGAGATCCACATCAGGAGCACGACCTTGCCAAGGAGCGGCCCGATATTTGCAGGCATGCTGCGGCCCGTCTGGAATCCTGGCACACCAAAATGATGGCCTCCCAGCCCGGAGTTGAGGATCCCTTGCAAACCGTGCTTCGTGAGGGAGGGCCGGAACACGCCCGTGGCCGCTTGGCGGCTTACTGTCAGCGCCTGGAGGTCACGGGGCGCGGCTGGGCAGTCCCAGAGCTCAAGCGCCGTCACCCCTCTGAATTCCCAGCATGAAACCGACCATCATCAATAACAGACGATTCACCGTCCTCTCCCCGACATTGGTGCGAATGGAGTTCGCCTCTGATGGCGTCTTTGAAGATCGCAACAGCTTGGTCGCTTATGCCGCCAAGGAGCCAATGTCACCGGCATGCATCAGAGAGGAGGGGCGATGGACGATTCTGGAGACTGGCTCGATGCAGATTCATTCGCGCAATCACACCTGTGCCTTTGACCGGAATACGGTGGAAATTCGGTTCATCCGCAAAAAGTGTGCTTAGCCTTATGAAGAGTCAGGATTCTCAAGGAGAGGAACTCGAAGTCACGGAGACCGTAATGCATGCGCTGCATGGCGCCGATTTTGTTGTTGATGCCTTCGAGT
>Ga0247842_10001612_pt1 | contig 36857 bp, 32 predicted proteins | sample LaCruzMarch2015__3_FD_192411 | JGI IMG/M metagenome (GOLD analysis project Ga0247842, IMG submission 192411) | Freshwater microbial communities from meromictic Lake La Cruz, Castile-La Mancha, Spain - LaCruzMarch2015_19m | ecosystem: Environmental > Aquatic > Freshwater > Lake | place: Spain...
GCTTCTGGCAAAGCGCCAATTTATTCCTGGCCGATGGTCATTCTCGGCGCCATCCTCGCAAATATTGCCCCCTGGGTTGGCTTCTCCATGATCATCTTCAAACTGAGATTTTTTTGTAAAAGTGGGGATAACAGGAAGTAAAAATCCTTGTGTTAACTCCTCATTTCCATTTCTTGTATTATTTTTCAAAAATGAAACAAGGTTCATTCGAACTTTTTCCCAAACCCGGGTATTTTAATGACTTTTGTGGCATAAACGCCTTTAGCATGGATTGTCTCATCTGACCCGCGGAATGCACATCCAAAATTCATTATAAACCTCATAAATATCTGTATGAAAAAGCATGTACTTCTTTTAATGCTGATTTTCTGTTTTTTCTCCGCCCTGGCGCAGGAAAGCGCCGGTGAACAAACCATGAAAAACCGGCGGTTCTTTGTCGGAGTATCCTATTCATTCATGTCGGCTGACATGAGGCTAACTGACATGTCGCTCCACTCAGTCTGGTATGGAAATGACATGGGCACGTACGACCTGAGCGGGGAAGAGATCGATGAACTCAACCAACAGTTTGAACGTAATTCCAGGATCAATGCACTCCTGGCCGAGTTTGGTTGGTGGATCGTGAAAAAACCGGAGACCGGGTGGCAGGTAAATGGTAAAATTCTTGCAGGCATAGCACAAAACCAATCGACCATCGACAACAAATCCACCGGGGAAGAGCAAATATCCTTTAATTCAGGTTTTTCCAGACCCTGCCTGGGACTTGGGGCAGGGGTTGGATACCGGCTCACCAATCGGTGGGGGCTCTCTCTGAACCCTTACATCGTAGGTACGATGGGTACATCAAGTGAGATCGTGGACAACACCAATCCCGATCCACTCCACTTTCAGGCTGTTTTGGAGCATAAATTCAGGACCCTGGTGGGCAGGATCGATTTACAGGCCAGTTTCCGGGCAGGACCGGTCAACATCTTTGCAGGACCCGGGATTTACAGGATCTGGTCATGGCATGATTACACACGAAATTATTCGGAAGGAGACCCCGGAGAGGTGATTACCGAGGAGATGACCACACGGATCGTCATTACCTCATGGTTGGTTGCCACAGCCGGCGTTTCATGGGAGATCATTCCACCACTCACTATCTTTGCCAGAACAGGACTCGGGGCTGACATCAGTGTCGATGGAGGAATTCATTTTAACTTTTAATAGAACAAACAAAATAGTAAAACACATTGCATCATGAAAAAACTTATATATATACTGTTTGCACTGTTATCCGTAACCGTAAGCGCCCAAACTACCGATCTCGTTCCGGATGCTGTCTGGGCTGATGACAATCACCGGGACTGGTGCGACAAGGGAATGGGAACCACCACCCTGAGCTATAACGGATTGTTCATGGTTTTCAATTACCAGGGAAACGGCACCAGAAAGGGAGGACATGCATACATGTACCAGATCAATCAAAATTGTAAAACAAATCTGGATGATGTCAACATGGACGATTATAAAGTGGGACCATCGGCCGATCACGACAACCGGATCGAGTTCAATTTCCCGGGAGAAAGCAGTTCTTATGATGAGGGCGCTGTACTTGGCCGGGCTTTTACCTTTAACTTTAACGGTACGGGATGGTTTTTTATGCACATCCGTTCGGAATACTACAAGAATGATCATGACACGAATCCCGTCGATGAAAGCTATGAGTGTTTCGCAGAACTTCCTGCCGATGATTCCAAAAAATGCCTTACCTACTATGATACCATACATCCTCACTCTACCGTTCTCAAACAGGGCGGGTTCCAGCTCGACAGCATGATGTATTTCCTGGCATGGGAACAGAACAACTCAAAATGGGTGATCCAGGAACACACTTTTAATTCGAATACAGCGAAATTCTCCGGGACCGGCAATAACATCCATCCGAACCTGCCAAAACAGTTAAACTACCTTGGTGGATTGCTTCTCAGAACGGATACCGCAGAAAATCAATACATTGTTGCTACTTTTTATGATGGAAATGGAGGGATCCAGCTAGGGAAGTTCGTCCCGGGTGTTTCTAATGGTAAAAGAATTTTCACATGGATCTCTTTGATCGGCGATGTTACATCGCCGTTTACGACCCCTAACAGTCCGGCCGGAGCCTCTGCACTTGCCCAGGGGTCAATGCGGGCAAAACGGTCTGCCGGCGATATTAATAACAAAAACTCTTCCGACCGGGTGATCCTGTTTGGTGAGAGCCTTGGCAAATACTCGGATGGCAATTATCATATATGGTATATCGAGTACCGGGTTGAGAACGACACGTTCATCCCGATGCAGGCTAAAGGTACCATCATGGTCCCCTCAAGTAACGGGCCGCATCTTGTTTCTAGTTATTACCAGTTGCTGACCGGCTACCAGCTCTTTCCGAAAGACAATTCAACCTACATGCAAGGGGTTGATGGGTTTGATCAATATATGTGGTTTATTTACCCCGACCAGAACCGCCATTTCCACGGGGCCATGTTCGAATCGGACCGGTGGCAGATGATCGAAAATCAGACTGTTGACAGTCCCGACCTTGACAATGATGATCCCGTACATGGTTACCCGGGAATAAGCAGTTTGTGGACCCTGGCTGCCATCCTCGACGGGCCGCCTCCTATTTCGATGAACTGGGATACATGGAACAACTACTGGGGATTTCCAGTGCCAGCCACGGAGATTGTTCTCTCTACAACCAGTTCCGGGAGCACTGATTTTACAAACGAATCGGAAAATGGCTGGAGCGCAGGAGAAAAGATTGAAATGACCTCCATAAAGGACCAGGAATATAAAGGAAACAGCGAAGAGTTCAAATACTCTGTCCAGTGGGAAAACTCCACAACGACCTCAAATGATACCACTGTAAGTTATGAGCAACCCATAGATTTGATGGACGGTGAGTACCAGGATTACGGCAGATATCTTTACATGGTTCCACAGATGAAACGATTCTCGTACTCCCTTTACCCGTGGTGGGACGACGGTATGCAACAGTATCCAGTTCCCGGAACTTTTCAATACCTGTTCCATACCTATAATCAGTTCCCGAAACTGGTGCTGAAACCCCTTCAGGAGTTTCCGTTCGAAGTGGAGGAGCCCAATGGCGCGTGGCTGCCCTCCTGGTCCCGGAACTCCCGTCCGAATGTGGATTCTGCGATCAGAAAATATGACCTGCGAGCCTGCATGAACCTGAACTGGACCGACGGATCCAATGGCAATACTTCTGAGCTGTCAATAGGATCTCAAACGGTCACCTCATCATCGACTACCAGTTCATGGGATTTCGAAGTCACTGGAGGAGCGGCCACGATCAAGATTCCTAAAGTCTGTGAAATGGAAGTCTATCTGTCAACCGGATATAGCGGAAGCCTGAAAAACGAAACCACCACCACCACAACATTTGAAAAACGGATATCTTCATCCATTACGAACCTGCACTCTATTCACCAGGGAATCCAGCAAACGACTCTCAATCTCAGCGCCTTTATGCTCCTTCCAGAAACATCTCACTGGTGGTATCTTGACAGCTTAGCCGGTCAGACTCCCTGGTACCTGGTGTGGGTTGCCAATACCCCTGCAACAAACCTGCTTAACCTTTCTCCATCGAATGGTTCGGTCTTCGATACCACCGGCACCATTTTCTCCTGGCGGCCGGAGGAGGGAGAACTGTATGATTACGAACTTTTTATCTCAAAAAGGCCGTGGGTTGAAGGATATAGCTCCTTATACCGTAAAAAGGTTCAGCACTCCAGGGAGGCACTTGTATCTGATTTTAAGCCTGAGCCTGGTGTTACTTATTATTGGTCAGTTCGGGCCTTCGATGCAGCCAAACAGATGGTCTGGTCGCCCATCTGGAGTTTTACCTTGCCTGAAACCAGCGAGGAACCCATTACCCAGGCAACCGAATCCATTAAAACGGTGATCTCATCCAATCCAGGCCCTGCCAGCGAAATCCGCATTGTGATGAGTCCCGCAGCGGACGGACCGGTTACCCTGTCAATGAGGAACCTTAATGGGGCCGAGGTGTACCGGAAAGAAGTTACCGGAGCCGCTAATCAGGTCATCGCCTTCACGTTTGCAGGAACCCATCTGGCCCCCGGACTCTACTTTGCCGTCATTCAATCCGCCGGCGAACGCATCGTGAAAAAAATCATTATTAATTAAGTCTTAACCATATATTCGCTAAACGCTTCATGATGAACATATGATTCTTGTTTTCGCTACAGATGTTCCAGCGCTGATGACGGAACAGATAATGGCACACGGGTAGCCGGATATGGCATTTCACCCCAATTCAGCGGCAAGATTAACAACATTCACATTGATCTTCACAAAAGATACCATGAACATAATTCAACTGTTAATATAAAAAAAAACCTATATGAGAACACTTATCGTTATAATTATTGCCAGCATTATCCTTCCGATAATAGGTCAGGCACAACCAGATATGAAAGAGACCATCGCGGTCATCAAGAAAAACCTGGTTCAAAGTAAAGTCAGTTTAAAAAACTACTCGTGGGTAGAGACCACCAAAACCTGGATCGACGGTGAATTGAAATCAACCAAAGAGAACCAGTGCTATTACAGTGTTGATGGCAAGCTAACCAAGATCGCCACCGGCAACAGCGATCAGGGAAAAACAAAAGGAGGCATCAGGGGAAAGATCATTGAAAACAAAAAGGAGGCGCTGGCTGATTACATAGCCAAAGCCCTGAATAAAGTGAAGACATATCTGCCGCCCGACGGCGATAACCTGCAACGAATCTATGATGCCGGAAAAGTGGGTATCCAAATCCTGGATCCAGGGAAAAAATTCAAACTTAGTTTCCCCGATTACCTGCAGCAGGGCGATCTGTTGTCGATATCGGTCGACTTGGCAGGACAAAAACTGATGGCGCTGTCGGTAAGCACCTGGATTGATAAACCGGAAGATAAAGTGGTTTTTGACGTAATTTACAACGGCCTGCCCGATGGCACCCTGTATGAAGCAAATACCATACTGGTGGCAGCAGCCAAAAACCTGAAAGTTGAAATCGATGAATCTGGTTTCAGAAAGGGAACGGGTCAATGAGAAAAATGCGGACCAAAACAGGAGTAGTAATTTCCGTTACATGAACAATGGCAACATGAACCCATCAATAACTGTTAACCCTTTACCCACCGAATTAACCTGATTTTGCCCGGCGAAGAAAACAAATGAAAGAAACTTTGCGTAGTTTTGTCAGGAAATCCTGCAGAAATGCTTCTATTTCTTTCGCTTACCGGTATAATTCTTTCAGTGATTCTCCTCGTCTTCAATGCAGGAAGATATATATCATCACGTTATCTGGGCGGATTCTTTCTGCTGATCAGTCTGAATGCTTTAACCTTTCATGTGTTTATTGATTCCTTTTCTGTTCCAATCCTTGCCATCTTTTTTGTTCACCCTGATTCCCTGATGTACCTGGCCGGTCCATTACTTTTTTTATATATCAGAAGTGTGCTGACCGACAAGTCTCATTTCCGGAGATCGGATCTTTGGCATCTGTTGCCTGCATTCATTTACCTGTTCTCAGTAATTCCTTACTTGTTTCTCTCATGGGATGAAAAAACGGCAAATGCGGCATTGCTGGCTTCTGATATCGGAAATTTAAAATATATCCGGGCTTCCCTGTTGTATTCAGTGATACACCCGGGACTGGTTTTCATCAGCCGACCCCTGCTGGTTACAGGATATGCAATTGGCTCTTCAGTTATCTTCATCCGGTGGCTGAAAAACCGTAAAAACAGGAATGTTTTATCCCAGCAGCAGTACATGATCCCCTGGCTTACTGTGCTGCTGGGATTTGTCTTCATCCTGACCATCAGCCATCTGATGGCGATGACGGAAGCTTACCTTTCGCATAACCTGAAAGTGTTTTTTACCCTACGATTGCTGCACCTCTTTTCCGGCATCGGACTGACTGGATTGCTGATCTCTCCGCTGTTTTTTCCATCCATCCTTTATGGGATGCCCAGGATCCCGGCTGCCAGCCCTGCCGCTACACCGCCGGGGCCAAATCCGGAAGAGGGTTCCGATTCGTGGTCACCGGTTCCGGAAGATCCCCCGAAACCAGGTTTTGAGGCCGATTACCTGAAACAGATCGGGTCAAAAATGGATGAATGCATGCAACAGCTACAACCCTACCTTCAAAACGATTGCAACCTTGCTTATATGGCGAAACTCACCGGGATCCCCGCCCATCACCTGGCATATTACTTTCGGGAAGAACGCCGACAGCCTTTCAACGAATACCGAAACCTTTGGCGCGTTCAGCATGCCAAAAAGCTGATCCGGGAAGGCAAGACTAAGGAACTGACCCTGGAGGCCATCGGTCTGCTTTCGGGATTTTCGACACGGAACACATTTTACACTGCGTTCCGAAAGATTGAGGGGTCTCCGCCAAGCGCTTTAATTGATAAGGAAAGTGAGAAAAAGAAATAGGGATCCAGGGTTGGCTCCCATCCTCCTTTTCTGTATGTTTTTTCAAAAACGATACAACTTCATCCTGACGAATTTGGGTTAATATCCCGCGTTCTGCTTCCTTTGTTAACTAAATTATACATGATACTAAAACCTTTTCCTCATCCTAATTAAATATGTTTTAAAGCCATTAAGCTTTAAGGAATTTTTCAATTTAAAATCTCCTTTTAGTTCAAATACTGATCCCATTTTTCGCTTGATGAAGTTTATGTATTTCAGGTAAAAATAGTTATTGCATGGCCGGCGGTAATAATCGGCGCTCTTGCTGCCAATATTGCCCCCTGGGTTGGATTTTTTCAATTATACTGGGTGCATTAATATTCAGATGAATAGTTGGGGCCTGTGCCCGACAATAAATTATTCAAAGAAATGATCTTTCACCAAAATAAAATTATTCTGATATGAAAAAGAAATTTATTTTTTTTATGCTTCTGGCCGCAATCTCGATCAATGGCCAGTCTCAAGCTTTAATCGCCCTGCTTTTCGGGAGTAAATTATCTACGCCTAAAATGGTGATGGGAGTGCAACTGGGAGGGAACCTCTCCTTTCAGACCAATTCATCCTATAAAAGTCCGTTGCCAAATTTTGCTTTCGGAGCTTATGTCAACTATAAATTCAGTCAAAAATGGCATCTGAATACCTTTCTCACCATTAAGTCAAACAGAGGAGTCAATGGCCTGGACACCTCCTATTCGATATTTAAACCCCTTGATGCTACGCTGACTAGCGCTACTCTTCAACGGAAATTGACCTACATCGATATCAACCCGGAGTTTCAGTTTTTAGTTAGCAAGAGTTTTGCAATTGGGGCCGGACCGGTCATTTCCATTTTGACAAGTGCAAAAGATTATTATGAAGGAACGAAAGGAGATGCTCAGGTAACGGAGCAATATAACATTTATAAAAACCTGAATCTATTTGACGTCGGCGTATCGCTTGATCTGCAGTACACATTTAAAAAAGGAGAAGGACTAAGCATCAACCTGAAATATATACAAGGGTTCCTGAATCCATACAAAAACGGTGTAAACCCGTCTGCCATGACCTCTTTTCTAAACCTTGGATTGGGTATACCAATAAAATCACATAAAAAGGATGATTTTGACAAGTCAAACGAGGAAAAGACCAAGAAATGATTTTTTCAAGATATATTCCCCAATCTAATAAACCCAATTTAAATACAACGACTATGAAAAAAAGAACAATTGGTCTGCTTTGCTGTTTAATGATGGTTGCAATCATTATTCCTGGCAAAATTGTTCAGGCACAGAACAAAAAACCAAATATCCTTGTCATCTTCGGTGATGACATAGGGCAAACAAACATCAGCGCTTACTCCTTCGGCCTGATGGGGTACAAAACACCCAACATTGATCGCCTTGCACATGAAGGAATGATGTTCACAGATTATTACGCGGAGAATAGCTGCACAGCGGGTCGTTCATCTTTCATTACCGGGCAAACTCCCAAACGTACCGGCTTGTCGAAGGTCGGAGTGCCGGGGGGCCGCACTGGTTTGCAGAATCGCGACATTACTATCGCACAAGCGCTGAAGGCAGAGGGTTATGCGACCGGTCAGTTCGGTAAAAACCATCTGGGCGACCGTAATGAATTCCTGCCGACCGTTCATGGCTTTGATGAATTCTACGGGAACCTTTATCACCTCAATGCTGAGGAGGAGCCCGAACGCGCAAACTGGCCGGCCAACGATACGATGTTTGTCAAGAATTTCCAACCTCGTGGCGTGCTGCGTTGTAAAGCAAGCGATACCGACGACCCTACCATACACCCCCACTGGGGTCGTGTCGGCAAACAAATCATTGAGGACACAGGACCTCTTACAAAAAAACGGATGGAAACGATCGATGATGAAACCACCGCTGCATGCATTGATTATATAAAACGACAGGTCAAGGATGGTAAACCATTTTTTGTCTGGATGAATACAACCCGGATGCATGTCTTCACCCATGTGCGTCCATCGATGGTTGGTCAATGCGGAATGCCCGGCAACGAATATGGCGACGGGATGATAGAACACGATATGGATATTGGAAAAATATTAAAAGCATTGGATGAACTGGGGATCACCGATAATACCATTGTAGTTTACACCACAGACAATGGTCCGAATCAGTTTTCGTGGCCCGATGCAGCAACTACCTCTTTCCGGAGTGAAAAGGATTCAAACTGGGAAGGCGCTTTCCGTGTTCCGGCTTTTGTAAGGTGGCCAGGACATATCCCGGCAGGAGGGATCTCAAATGAAATGTTTTCAGGACTTGACTGGTTCCCTACCTTGCTTGCTGCGGCTGGAAACGTTACCATTAAAGATGATTTGCTGAAAGGTGCCAGCATCAATGGCACTACTTATAAGGTTCATTTAGATGGATATAACCAGCTATCCTACCTTACGGGCAAACAAGGGAAGAGTGCACGTAAGGAATTTGCATATTTCAACGATGATGCCGATATGGTCGCCTTCAGGTATGGAGACTGGAAAGCTGTCTTCCGCGAGATTAATGCTCCCGGAGGCTTTGCGGTATGGTACGAACCTTATATTGATTATCGCATTCCTAAAATTTTCAACCTTCGCATGGATCCTTATGAACGCGCAGACATTGTTTCTGACCAGTATGATGATTGGAGGTTAAAGAATGTATACCTTGTGGGTTATATGAATACAAAGGCAGGGGCCTTCATCGAAACCTTCGGCGAATGGCCGCCAAGTCAGCTGCCCGGAAACTTCACCATTAAGTACTTTGAGGAAGATGCTGAGAGGAGAATGATGCAGAACATGCAAAAAGCAAAAGAAGCGGCTGCACAAGAAAATAAAAAGTAAAGATGAAATGCCCATAATATTGTTCATGCAAACCATGAATGATAATATGGGTATTCCTTGGAATCACTTTATAAAAAATAAAAAATTACATATGAAAAATCTAATCCGGAAGGGTTTGGTTGTCTTACTGCTGATTACGGCACAAGTAATCCGGGCCCAGGATCCGCTGCCATCATGGAATGACGGACCTGCAAAAAAAGCAATTATTGAATTTGTTAAAACAACTACGGAAAAGAGCAGTGCAAATTTTGTCCCGGTTGAAGAACGAATTGCCACCTTCGACCAGGATGGGACGCTCTGGGTAGAACATCCGATGTACGCCCAGTTTATGTATTGCCTGGAAACTGTTCCGGTCGTGGTGAAGAAGAACCCGGAATTGAAGGATGTTGAACCATTTAAAACTGTGTTGTCAGGCGACAAGGGAGCCGTTGCCAAACTTCCGTTTTCTGAACTTAAGAAAATTCTTGATGCCACACTCACAGGCATGTCGGTGGAGGAATTCAATGCACAGGTGGCAAACTGGCTTGAAAAATCAAAAGACCACCGCTGGAAAAAATCCTATACCGAGCTGATTTACGAACCGATGCTTGAGGTGATGAAATACCTTCGTAAAAAAGGATATAAAACCTACATCGTGACCGGCGGCGACCAGGATTTTGTGCGGGTCTTTTCAGAGAAGGTGTATGGCATTCCCCCCGAGCAGATTGTGGGTTCGATGGGGGCGATTACTTTCGGTTATGATCAGAATGGAAAACCTTTTCTGACCAAGGACTCCAAAATCCTCCTGGATAATGACAATGCCGGAAAGCCTGCAGGCATTCACCTTATGATCGGGCGCAGGCCTGTTGCAGCATTCGGCAACACTGCCGGTGATCAGCAGATGCTGGAATACACCAGGGCCGGCAATGGAGCAAGGCTTGCCATGCTGGTGCTTCACGATGATGCGACACGCGAATACGCCTACGGTCCGGCACAAGGGCTGCCGGATACTAAAATCGGATCCTTTTCCCAGGCACTTTACGACCAGGCAGTTAAACAAGGCTGGACGGTTATCAGCATGAAGAATGACTGGAAACGGATTTTTCCGTTTGAAAAGTGAAATAAACCATATCTCATCCCCTGAACTGGCTGTAATAATAGGAAAAGTTCACCACTGAGGCACGGAGAAACTGAGAATTCTTACATTGATAATCAATTTTCTGTGTCTCAGTGGTGAAGGGAAAAACAGAAAGTGGACTTTAATATTACCTGTGGTAATCTCCCTGATGGCATTCAATATGCGGTCAGTACAATACCTGACGCTCAGGCAAAACAGGTGAAAATCTTCATTGAAAATTCTGGTTATAAAAAAGCAGCAGGTCAATAATAAACAAGGTTGGAAAGGCCGATTGTTTTGACCATCTCAGTCTGGTGCAAATCTACCACCCCTATTCATTGATTTTAAAAGTTTTAAAGATCAGGAAAAATCGGTGCAAGGTGGCCGGCATTTCGGGGTTTTCCACGCGTAATACGTTTTACACAGCGTTCCGAAAGATAGAGGGGTCTCCGTCAGGCACTTTTGTGGATAAGGAATGTGAGAACAAGAAATAGTGATACCTGGTCAGTCCCTGACCTCCTGTTCTGTATTTTTTTTCAAAACCGATACAACTTCATCGCATCGGGTTTTGTTTGGCATCCAGTATTCTGTTTCCTTTGTGCCCTGAATTTCATATTATACTGTCATTAAAAAAACTAAATTCTCATTCATTAGAAAAATAGAAAAAGTAAGCTTTATGAACATGCAAAAAATCAATCGGTTCTGGCAAAGCGCCAATTTGTTTCTGGCTCCGGTTTTATTGGTCGTACTGATCTATTACAAAGACTCGATGCCATTTTATCAATTTCTTTTATGGCTTCATCTCCCCTTATTAATGTTTCATGAAATTGAGGAGTATGTATTATCACCTTTAAGCTTTAAGGAATTTTTCAACCTGAAAACTCCTTTTGGTTCTAAAACCGATCCCAACTACCCGCTTGATGAAGGCTATGTGTTTCAGGTGAACATTATGATTGCATGGCCGATGGTCATTCTCGGCGCTATTCTCGCCAATTTTGCCCCCTGGGTTGGCTTCTCCATGATCATCTTCGAACTGACTATCAACAACTTCATGCATACCATCATTTTTCAACCTAAAAAACCTGTCTACAATCCCGGCCTGATCACGAATTCCTTGTTATTACTGCCACTCGGGACCGTAACGTTCCTTAAAGCCCTCGACTTTTTTCAATGGTACGATTGGGCGCTCTCAGTTGCTGTAGGGGTGGTGATTGTGGGACTATTGGGTTACAAAACGACCAGCCGCGTTTCCAAATCAGAAAAGGGAAGCGGGAATCACGCAAAATAGGAACCCAATATTCTGCATTTTTTCTAGAGAACCATTTAATATACAACCGTTTATGATAAGAAAATTTATAACATTTATCCTGTTTTTCGCTTTCAGCTTCTCCACCTTGGCACAAAAGAGTGATAGTGAACAACAAACTGTGAAAAACCGGCGCTTCTTTGTAGGTGCATCCTGGTCATTCATGTCGGTCGATATGAAACTGTCGTCCCTCTCCCTTCACTCGGTCTGGTTTGGATCGGACCTGGGGACCCGTGAACTGGAACCCGGGGAGATTGATACCATCAATGATTTTGTAAACCGGCATTCCGACATCAACGCGCTCAGCCTGGAGGCCGGTATGGACTTCATCAACAACCCTGAAGTAAAATGGAAATTTTCGGGCGCCCTGCTCTTGGGGATCGCTCAAAACCTGACTACCGTGCATAACAATGAGACCGGGGTACAGGAATATTCGTTCAATTCGGGTTTTTCAAAACCCTGCCTGGGCCTGGGAATAAATTTTGGCTACCAGTTTAATAAACACTGGGGTCTTTCACTGCGGCCGTATATAGTTGGCACGATGGGTACCATCACCGACATCGATGATCAGATCAATACCGATCCGATCAATTTTACCTCTAAAAAAGAGGACAAATTCAGCACCCTCTATCTCAGGAGCAGCCTGATGGCAAGTTATACCGCCGGTCCGGTAACGATTATGGCCGGACCTGGTTTCTATTACCTCTGGGCAAAACACAAATACACGCGTACTTATACCAACATCAACGACGGGCAGGTCATCACCGAAGAGGCCACCTATGTGCTGATCCCAAGGTCGTTCATTGACGGAAACGTGGCCGTGAGCTGGAAAATCATCCCTCAACTGACGCTCCAGGCGCACGCCGGAATCGGAAAGGACATCATGGTTGATGGCGGACTTCATTACAATTTTTAATAACAAATAAAGGAGAACAGATCATGAAAAAATTGATACTTATAATATTAGCGCTCATCCCGGTTTTTGGTTATACACAATCGCTGTTTCCCGAAGCACACTGGAAAGACGGTAACGACCGTCCCTGGTGTGATAAAGGGATTGGTACTGCCTTTACATCCAATAATGGCATCCTGACCTCCTTTAATTATCAGGGAAACGGAACACGCAGCGGTGGTCATGTGTACATGTACACCATCGATGAGGCCCTCAAAACCAGCCAAACCGACCTGAGCAATGTTAAAATGAGTGATTTTAAACTGGGACCCTCTGCCGACAACAACAACAAAATCGTATTCGGTTTCCCTGGTGAAAGCAATTCCTATGATGAGGGGCCAGTGTTGGGCAGGTCCTTCTTCTTTCAATATGAAACGCAGATCTGGTATTTTATCCATATTCGTTCGGCCCACCAACCAGATGGTCAAAGCGAACCCGATAACGATAGTTATGAATGTTTTGCCCGGATCCCCGACAACACCGACCTGAAATGCTTTACCTACTACAATACCGTGAAACCGGTTTCGACGGTGCTGAAACAGGGAGCCTTTCAGCTTGACAGCCTGGTCTATTTTCTGGCATTGGATAAGTCAGTGACGCCAAACCATTGGCAGATTCAGGAATACAGGCTCGATAGTACCGACAGCCATTTCAAATCCAACAACAATACCATTGTCAATATATCCTTAACCTATCCATATCTCGGAGGAATTTATTCCAGAATCGACAGCCTGGGAAGAAACTACTTTCTGGCGACCTTTTATGACCAGACTGGTAACTGGCAGGTTGGCAAACTGATTCCGGATATTTCAGGAGGAAAAAGAACTTTTCACTGGGAGTTGATGTTAGACAACAGTCACTCCAGCCCCTTCACATCCACCATTGCCGCAACTGCTATCTTCGACGGAACGATCAAAGGCAACCGGGTAACTGGCGACATTCCGAATAAAACGCAATCCGACCGGATGATCCTCTTTGGCGAGGGTCATGACAAATCGAGCGACGGGTATTATCATGTTCAATATGGTGAATATCATTTTGCAAACGATAACCTGGTACTGGACGGCAAGGGAGAGATCTCTCTTCCCTCCTCGACCGGAGCGTATAAAGTAAGTGATTATTATCACCTCTATGCCAGTTATATGCTGTTGCCAAAAGATTACAAGTCGGTGATGAGCGGTACCGACGGGTATCAGCAATACATGTGGTTGCTCTATCCCGATCATGACAGGCATTTCAATGCGGCCATGTTTCAATCGGATTTCTGGTGCGTGAGCCCTGAATATGAATACAGTCCCAACCTGGACGATGACGAGAGGTACCCGGGCATCAGCACACTCTGGACCCTGGTTGGCATTGCAGATGGCGCTCCTCCTGTCACCATGAACTGGCATAAGTGGGATTCAACCTGGCAATTCCCTGTCCCTGTTACCTATATGGAACTGGAATCGGAGAGTTTTGGCGCCACTGAATTCACCACCCAGTCGGAGAATGAATGGAGCGCCGGACTGAATGTCGATGTAGAGAGTAAACGAAAGAATTATTTATACCAGGGTTCCATTGGGTTTAAACTAAAATTCTCACAAACCTTCGAAAAAACAGTTTCCAGCTCCGAAACCCATAAGGTGACCTACACAACCCCTTTTGAACTGGAGGAGGAATCACAGGAAAATGGCTATTTTCTGTATATCGTGCCGGAGATCAAACGCTACTCCTTCTCGTTGTTCCCCTGGTGGGATGATCCCTCGAAACAGGATTATCCGATTGATGGTTCCTTTCAGTATCTTTTTCAGACCATCGCCAATAAGTCTATCAAGCATCCTATACCCATCAGTCAGCCGCCATTCAACATCGCCGAACCGAATGCTAATTCCATGGAAGACTGGTATTTTGATAAAGGCCGCGAGTTTCTGATAGAACAGGCCGGTGAGTATGATCTTGATCCCGTTCTGAGCTTATCGTGGGAAGATGGCGGGCCCGGTGGATATGGAACCATTGAGACCAGCGAGGAACAAAAACAATCGGATTCACAAACCAATAGCTGGGACTTTGAAGTCGAAGCCGGGTATACCGAAAAAATACCGGATGTATGTTTGATTGATATCAAAGTATCGGCCGGATACAGCGGCAGCCTGATGAGCGAGACGAGCACAGTCTCCGAATTCGGCAAAAAGATATTTGCTTCTCTTGAACAACTTTCGGCGCAAAGTTTTGGCGTGAATATCGGAAAGCTTAGCATGGATTTGTATCTTTTTACAAATGACGTGAATCCGAACTGGTGGTTTTACGAAGGGTTGAATCATCAAAAGCCTTTCTACCTGGCCTGGGTGGTAACCAAAGCCACGCAATCTCTCATTCCTGTCTCTCCTGCAAACGGAAAGCAAATCAATCCGAATGATTTGTTATTTTCCTGGCGTCCCGATCATGGTACCTTGGGCGAGTACGAACTGGTGATCGCGAAATCCACTCCCATTGCCATAACCAGCATTATCTACCGGAAAAAGACAGGGAATGCCACAGAAGCATCGGTAGCTGATTTTATCCCCGAGCCGGGAAAAACCTATTACTGGAGTGTAAGAGCCCGCGATGAGGAAGGAAATTTAATCCATTCCCCGATGTCCAGTTTCTCGATCGCGAAAGAAGAGGAACAACCATCGTCTACACCTAAGTTAGGTACCATGGTTTCTTCAAATCCCGGCACCACAGCGGAGATCCGAATTGTGGTGAACCCGGAGGCAGATGGACCGGTAAGTTTGTCATTGAAGAACCTGAACGGCACGGAGGTGTACCGGAAAGAAGTTACCGGAACCGCCAACCAGGTCATCGCCTTCACACTCGCAGGAACCCACCTGGCCCCCGGGCTTTACTTTGCCGTTATTCAATCCGATGGTGAACGCGTCGTGAAAAAGATCATTATCAATTAAGTCCTGACCCCATTCTCTAAGCGCTGCAAGATGAACCAAAGATTCGTATTATCACTTCCGGTAGGCCAGTGTGCAAGCGGGATAGGCGAACACCCGGGTCGATGAATCCGGGTTCAGAAAGACAAATGGTTGATGAAAGGAATCAATACAAAACTGCAATGCTTACATGAAATTGCCATAAGTATAACGTAAATGCAAACCGTGAATGATAATTTATGGCTATTCCATGTGACCCGAAAAAAATAAATATTATCACATGAAATTGCCATAAGTATAACGTAAATGCAAACCGTGAATGATAATTTATGGCTATTCCATATGGCCCGAAAAAATAAAAATTAACATATGAAAAGTATCCGATATACAGCCTCCACGCTGTTGCTGGCCTCAGGGGTGGCACATTCGCTGGTTGCCTGCCGGTCATTAGAGGATCCGGCAGCGCTCCCGATACTGGTATTCGGTATCTTTTATTTTATCATCGGAATATTCCTGGCAATCAACTTTCGCCTGGCGCCACTGCTGGGGGTGATCTTTCCATTGATTGGTTTGGCTTCCGGATTAATAGTGATCGGGGTATCCAGTTGGACAGCCATTCTTACCGTGCTCTTTATAACGGATGCCGTGGTTATCGGCTGCTGTATTCCCTTTCTGATACAGGGAAAAGACTTGTAAAAACAACCAAGTAACGAATTTAATCATGTCCTGCAAAAATGAATGGCTGTGCCTCTTTAAAATTCATGGAAGACTCACCTGCATAGTTTTCATTCTTATCCAGACTAAGTTTGATTTTTTACAACAGGTTGAGTTAACACCGGACTTATAACTAATTCACAGGGAAATGAATCAACCCTGCTTTCATGATTTTCACCGGCCCCTGCAATCCCGCCGGTTGTAGCTTGCTGTCGGGGCGGTAATAGAACCAGTTGGTGAAGGTCATCCTGCCCTGCGATGGACGGGGCGTCCCCTTAATGAACCAGTCAGGGTAAGATTTCAGGGCTCTTCCGAAATCGGGGCCGCGGTCGCTTCCCCATTCAAAATCGGCCGCCTCCTGCTCATCGCCGATCATCCGGTTGGCCCAGTTGGTGGTGACGGCTATTTCAAGGGTGTTATTTCCGGGGATCAGCCATGGGGTGATATCGGTCCGGTAGGGCGGATACCAGACCACTCCGGCGCTTTTGCCGTTGACGATGACCTCGGCGATGTCGTTCATCGTGCCCAGGTCGAGAATAACCCGAACGGGTTTATCCGGGTCCACTTTTTCAATCAGGATATCCTTCCGGTAGGTAGCAGTTCCGGCGAAATATTTCACCATGGCATTGGGATGGAGGCTGAAATCGATCAGCGAGTAAAACTCCATCTGAAAGGGTTCCCCCACTTTCGGAGCAAAGGTTACCTGCCAGGATCCCTCCAGGGTGTCGGTCTCCGGAAGCGGAAATTCGAGTCGACGGGTCTTTCCTGATTCGAAAAGGACCTCACCAAGAATAGGCCGGGTTGTCCAGACTGCCATCTTTCCCTCTGAGGTCAGGATCGGGTTCCAGTCGTAAATCGGAATTTTTGTCGATACCATGACCGCATGGTCTTCATCACCGGGAGGTTTTCTGAATACCACAAAGATTGACTGCCACCCTTTGAGGAAGAGTTCCACCCTGGTCTGGTTTCCTGTGGCTTCCCAGACCGGGGCATTCATGATGCTCCCATCTTCGGCCTGCCAGAGTTCGGGTTGCTTCCCGCTTACCGGGAAAAATGCCGGGAAATAACGGGCCTTGTTGTCCTGGTTGACCAAAAAAAAGATGTCGGAATCCGCCGACTTCCGGTGAACCACTGCAACCTGTTCAGGCGCTACAGCCGGTTCGTAAAGCGCACCAGGCTTCTGACCCAGGTATTTCAGCGCCATGTTGAGGCTGTCGAACACGATGCCTTTCAATGAACCGGATTTTCTGTTGAGGTTCCACAATTCATCACCGATAGTCCGAACAACCGAATCGCAGGCCGGATAGTCCTGCAACCCGGGTGAGCGAACAGGGTGGGGACCGGATACCATCGCCCCTTGCGCAACAAGCCTTCTGATCTTTTTGGCCAATGCCGGGAGCGTCAGGCTGTCGGAGAATACAAGCAAAGGATAAAGCCGTCCGGATGGCAGCCGGATTTTCCCTCGTTCAACGGTTATCTTCATTGACAGAAAATCGTCGGAGGAGATGACATCTGAAAAACCTGATGGCTTATCGAGGCAGAGATAGGCCCCGGGTTGTTCACCCTGTTGAAGCAGGACCTGGCATCTGCCCAGGTAAGCAAAGAAAGCTTTTCCGGGTTCAAACCAGGTCTGGTTCCTCCCGAAATGGGTTCCCCACCACCCCATGCCCATTCCCGGCTGGTAACGGTCGCTGAAGGGCTGATGCACCCAGTGATGCAGAATAAGGCGGTTAACGCCCGAAGCGAAGCAGCCATCGGCGCTTCTTTTAAGGAAGGCCGGGTCTTCGGTGTACATGCTGTTGGTTGGCCAGCCGGTAAAGGCTTCGGCGCCGACCAGCCTCTTTCCCATTGCTCTTGCCGCAGCGGGTATCAAAGGATTGATGTTCCCGTCGCTATAAGTCCAGAATTCGCCCATGGGGAGATCGGCCAGGGCCACTCCCCGGGGGGCGCTGAAGGGGCCTCCGTAAGGTTCGAATTGAAGTGAAAGTCCTTTTTCAGTTAACATGCGCTTTCCAACCGAGAAACCGTGTTCGAAATAAAGCTGGTTGATCACATCTGTGTAATCCCATTTGAAACGCTCTGTCATGTCAATACTGCCAATGGCCCTTCGCGGGATGGATTCATTTCCGGAAGTTTTTATGGGACCCGTCATCGTGACAAGCCAGGGAAGCGGGTCATACCCTTTTCGCTTAATGAACTCCTCCCGGAACCCCGGTGTCCAGTTCTGATCCCCGGCCTCATAGCTGTCGATCAGCATGTGCCTGAACGAGGCGCCGAAATAAGTCCCGACGTGTTCTTCCAAAGGTAAAAGAACCTGATTCCAGTGCCATTCGCTTTGGGCGACACTCATCTTATCGGCTTCCAGTGTTTTGCCTATCAGGTCGTCGGGAACAGGATGGGGCGGCCGACCGGTGGAGGCATGGCACAGGCGGTAGATGGTCCATTTTCCTGGTCTGGGCGTCCATGTAAGTCCCCCTGCTGAATCGAACAGGTTTGTCAGATCCAGTATTTCGTGCTCACCAATTACCTCTTTGCCTGCGGGAACGGCCAATACAGCAATGTCTTTGAACCAGGTCAGTTTTCGACCGGTTGCTCCCCACCCTTCATCGGCGACCAGGAGCGGCGCTTTCAGCAGGATCGCCCCGCTATTATGCCCGTCGATTGTGGTATCGCTCCATACCAGCCGCTGCATGCTCCGTTCCTCGTCAATCCATGGCCCCCCGGTAGTGGAGTAGCCTACGGTGTTGTGCAACCCGATCTCCAGTCCCAACCGGTTCGCTTCGGATGCCGCATGCCTCAGCGCGTCCCAGTAAGCCGGGCTGCGGTAGGTTTGTTCCGGCCATGGATTGTTGAGGGTAGGCGCGTGCGACTCCTGAACGGCCGAGGTGAGGTTGAAGATGGTGGCCCCGCCGATTCCTGCCGCTTTCATGGCCTCCAGGTCCTTCGTGATGCCCTCTTTCGAAAAGTTCGGACCCATCCAGTGCCACCAAACATAGGGTCGTAAAGTGACCGGAGGGTTCCTGAAATGATTTTCTGGGTCACCGGAATTTTGTGCCAACACCGGAATGAAGGCCAATTGTGCTATCAATATGACTGAGACAGCACTGGCATGGAAAAAACGTGGTAGTTGCATGGTACAAAACGTCATTTGGAAAGTGATTGATATAACCCGGAAGCAAATTTATCGAGACCAGTTATAGAAAAATGAACTCCATCATACCGGTCAGAAGCTAACTTTAACTGGTCAGTATCAGGTCCTGGTTTTACCCCGGGAGTCTCATTGATAAATTCAAGCTGTGCCTGCCTGATATTAATATCTAGCCCATCTTTTTTATTGCCAATTGTAAACGGGTGGTACGAGGCCACACACACAAAAAAGGGTGCAGCAATACCTGCATTTCGAATTTGATTCACCACGGCCCCGAGGCTTGATTTATATTTCACTTTGGATGTGTTTTCGAGATTATCGCTTTCTCCCTGATGCCATATCACATGTGTTGGCCGGAGCCCCGACCGAGAGATCATTTCAAGTGTTGTTTTCAGTTTTACGGCACAAGGGCCTTGATCCCAGCATTTGATGGGTGTTCCACCAATAGCAGCGCTGATCAGGATTACCCTTCGGTAATGACCGCTGTCAATGAGCATATCAGCAACGCGTGTCCATACGCTGCAACCGCCGTTGCCAATATCACCCAGCAAAGGTTCATGCGAGATGAACAGGCGCTCATTATAAAACTCATAAACCTTGTTCCGGCATATGTATTCGCCTTGCCCGCAACTGGCGGCATTCGACTGTCCAATGGTTAAAAGGACCGCGGTACTGTCGGAGCGTATTAATCCTATCGGGGCTGCTATTCTGTCAGAAATATCAACCGCTTTTTCCTCCTTCGCAGTACGGTCTTCACTTTTCGGGACAAAGTGCAGCAATGCAAAGGAAATATTCAGCAGGAGTGAGATTATAAGAATTATCAATATGGACCCGTTTTTTTTTACCATCATAACATCAGATATAGGAGAAGTTCAGGATTTTCCTGCAAACGAATTGGAGCAACAAATTTATTCAAACTCAATCAATAATACAGCATTTCCCCGGACATACTCCTATAGGGTTTTCAGGCAGGGATATGATGTTGTTTTTGACAGCCTGACCGTCATAAATCAAAATATCGTACTTGATGTTGTGCTCCATTCCCCGAGTGCATACTTGTTGTTTGAAGATTTTGAAGGGAGCAGTATCCCGTCAGGATGGACAGCGCTGTTTACAGATTTCACTGAACTTTCCAGATTTGTTCCTCAGGAGGTTGGTTTCGGCTGGTTTGAATATGATTTGTCGACCTATACGGGAAGCGACCAGTTCCTGGCCTGGGAATACGATGGCCCCAATGGCCGGGTATGCCTGCAAGAGTAATATTGAATTGCTGGATATGTTGTTTAGAATTTTTTCCACAGCCGTGCTCCGATCCTGATCACCGGTGCCACATCCACATTCGGGATGTGGTACCAGCCAGTCTCAAATGTGCAACTGTGGTCGCAACGGAGGTAGATATGCAAACCGGGCTGGATGTAGAATACCCTGCCCAGAAAGAACTGGTAGCTGATGCCTCCGCCAAAATCGGTACTGTGAATATCCTGGGTTTTCCCGGTTGACTTCTGTTCGATCTGGAAAGTATGGAACTCCAAAAACAGATATGCTTCAAGGTTTTTCCAGATATTGTACCCGGCAAACAACCCGGGTGAGGTTTTGTAGTAACGGCTGTACTCACCGGATGAATTGGTGATCCCGGCAGTCTCTGCATCGTAGGTTCCGCCGTTGATCACGCTCACACGGAACCTGAAATGTTTGTAACGGTAGCAAATGCCAATGTGATAACCGCCATAGAAGAACATCGGGAAGAGGCTTTCCACTTCGATGGCGTGCTTGACTTCATAGTTGCGGGGAACGGGTTTCAAGAAGGTACTTTTCCGGGTTGTATCCTCCTGAGCCGGAAGGATGAAGGGGAGGATCATCAAAATCCCAATAATTAAGGTTGTCTTTTTCATTTTGCAGATCGTTTTTTTTTCGATTGCAAAATTCAGGGGAAAGGAGAAGTATCTTCTCCCCATTTGTTACCAAATCATCTTCCTGGTGATTTTTCCCGTCTGATCCGGCTGAGCGATTTGGGCGCTATGCCGAGATAGGAGGCAATGTGGTACAAAGGAACCTGCTGAACAATCTCAGGGTGTTCCTGTACCAGTTTTTGGTATCGCTGGCTCGCCGACAGGGTTTGCAGGTCGATGCTCTGCATGGCAATACGAACGAAGGCCTGCTCGATCAGGATCCTGCCCTGTCGCTCGGTTTTAGGAATAAGCCGGTAACATTTTTCCAGGTTCTCTTGTGTGATGACAAGCAATTCAGCGGTTGAGAGTGCCTTGATGTTGATCAGCGATGGCGTGTTGCTTAACCTGCTCCGGTTGTCGGTTGCCCAGTCGCCCGCAAAGGCAAAGTCGGTGGTGGCTTCGTCGCCCGATTTCAGCCGCTTGTAGTAAGCCAACGTACCCTTGCAAACAAAGGCAACCGATCGGCAGAAGCTTCCTTCCCTGAGATAATGGTCGTTTTTGGCCAGCACCAGGGATGAAAAATAGCCAGAAAGTATCTCCTTTTCAGATTCTGAAAGCGAAACCACCGGGTCAACCGATTGAAAAAGAAATGGGTGAAGCATGGAGTAAAAGTAATAATAATTAATGTGAATCAAGAGTTGAGCTTTAAAATTCAAGGATTATAAATAATTGATTGTTAGTATATTGTGAAAGTTTAAATAACATAAAACTTTAGACATCAGCATTTTAGATGTAAGAATCACCAAACATCACGGAATTAAGCTTCACACCTCTATGCACTGTACAAAGAATAAACGATTCGTATTCCATGTGACCCGAAAAAAAATAAAAAGGCTGGAATCGTTCATTAGGTTGAGCTGATCGTTGGTATAACAGGTTATGTGAAAGAAAAAAAACAACATTTTCTTGCATTTTGCACATATGTGCATTATATTTGCAGAAAAGTTGTTGTATGCCACGACCAAAGAACGAACGAATCGTTCACGAACCACCCCTATTTACTGAGTTCAAGCCGGCTGGTGTTTACGGTCGGTATCTGGAACACATTGCCCTTTCATTGGATGAGTATGAGGCGCTTCGACTGGCCGATCAGATGGGATTATCACATGAAGATGCAGCAGCAGAAATGGAGATCTCCCGTTCAACATTTACGCGTCTGATTGAGGAAGCCCGGAAAAAAGTTGTTGGCATGATCGTGGAGGGAAAGCGGCTTGTTATAAATGGTGGAAGCATCCATTTTCGCAGCAACATCATCAGGTGTGCTTCATGTGGGTATATGTTCAAAACAGGAATGGATACAAACATGACCGAGTGCCCGCAATGTAATGGCGCCGACCTGATCAGTCTTGCCGGAGGATTTGGACATGGCCGCTGTTGCGGGCAAAACCGGCATCATCAAAAAGAAAACTTTAAAAAAAGGAGGTAATTATGCCACGAGGTGACAGAACAGGACCCAATGGAGAGGGTCGCATGACAGGCAGGAAAATGGGATTGTGTGTCGGAAACGATACCCCCGGATACACCAGTTCTTCTAAAGGTTTTGGCCGTGGAGGCGGTTTTGGCCGTGGAAGAGCTTTTGGCCGTGGAGGAGAAGGATTTGGGTTTCGCCATCGTTCAGCCTGGAATGATCCCAATCCCGTTGACAAGGAAACAGTTCCCAACTGGGTTGAGCAGGAGTTCCAAAAATTAAAAGAACAGATTCAGGATTTACAGAAACGATTTTCTGGTTCTGGAAAATGAACCTGGAGAAACCCAAAAGTAAAGGGGGAACCTGTAGTAAAATGCTGGCCGTCAATATTATAACCATGCTATAGCTATATTGCATTATAAAAAAAATGATGAAAACAGATGTATTGATTATAGGCAGCAGTGCAGCCGGTTTGGTGGCTGCCACAACTGGAAAACGGATTTACAAAGACAAATCGTTTATGGTTGTGACGAAGCAACCAAAAACACTGATCCCTTGCGGAATTCCCTATATTTTTGGTTCGGTGGGAAGCAGTGAAAAAGACCTGATGCCTGCCGGAAAAATGTTTGAATCCATGGGGATCGGTCTGGTTGTTGATGAAATCCTGACCATTGAACGGACGAACAAAAGAGCGATCCTTGCCAACGGAGAAGCGGTTGAATATGATAAACTGGTGATTGCCACCGGCTCACAACCAAAACGTCCGGTATGGATGCGGGATCTGCCAATGAAAGAGGTATTTACAGTTCCCAAGAACAAAGAATACCTGGACAACATGCAGACTATGATCAGGGACTTCCGCAAGATCGTCGTGATCGGAGGCGGGTTTATCGGAGTAGAACTTTCGGATGAATTGACGAAAGCCGGGAAAGAGGTCACGCTGATAGAAAAGTTACCGCATATTCTCGCACTGGCGTTTGATCCGAATATCTCTGAAATAGCGGAGTCACTGCTAAAGGAACGGGGAGTCAATATCCTTTATAACATAGGAGTAAAGTCAGTGCTTGGAGATACACGGGTGACCGGGGTGGAACTGGAAGATGGCCGGATTATAGAGACGGATGCCGTTGTAATTTCCGTTGGTTACAATCCCGATTCCCGCCTGGCTGCAGAAGCTGGATTGCCGGTCAATGCAAAAGGCTTCATCAAGGTGGATGAATATATGCGTACCGAGGATCCCTCTGTTTTCGCCGTGGGTGATTGTGCCGAAAAAAGGGATTTTGTGACGCGCAAACCCAGCGGAGTCATGCTGGCCTCTACCGCCTGCGCGGAAGCCAGGATCGCCGGAATGAACCTGTTCAAACTCTCTGCCATTAAAACATTCAGCGGGACCATCTCTATTTTCTCTACAGCAATCGGGAATACTGGCTTCGGAGTCGCCGGACTAACTGAAACGATTGCCCGTAACGAAGGATTTGACATTGTGACCGGTGTGTTTGAAGGGATTGACCGCCACCCCGGATCATTAGCCGATACACACAAGCAATATGTGAAGCTGATCGTAGGGAAAGAATCGGGGGTGATTCTCGGAGGCGAGGTTTACGGCGGACTTTCCATCGGAGAACTGACCAACACCATCGGCATCATCATCCAGAACAGGATGAGCATCAACTCGCTGCTAACGGCACAGATCGGAACCCACCCGTTGTTGACGGCTTCCCCGGCAGGGTATCCGTTGATCAAGGCAGCCGAAAACGCATCCGATAAAATCATGTTCAACGGACATTCATGATCGCATTTGGTCCCATTCCTTCGCGGAGACTGGGTAAAAGCCTGGGAATTAACAATATTTCAGGATTAAAAACCTGTACCTATTCCTGTGTCTATTGTCAGGTGGGCGCCAGGTGCCGGATGACAGATACTCGACAAACTTTCTATGCTCCGGAGGTTTTAAACAAAGAGGTGAACCATCACTACAGTCTGCTGCAAGCCGGAGACAAACCGGATTTTCTGACCTTTGTTGCGAACGGAGAACCCACACTGGATCAAAATCTGGGCCGTGAGATCAAGCAGTTACATTCGTTGGGAATTCCGGTCGCCGTAATCAGCAATGCATCCTTGTTATCCGATCCGGAAGTGCGAAAAAACTTGTCACTGGCCGATTGGGTCTCTGTAAAAGTGGATGCGGGAGATGAATCTACCCGGGAAAGAATAAACCGACCATTGCCTTCCCTTCGGTTTGAGAAATACATGGAGGGTTTGCTTGAGTTCCGAAAGATGTATACGGGAACACTGGTTACCGAAACAATGCTGGCAGATGGATTTAATGATAATGAGGAGCAACTGGAGATGACTGCAAAACTGGTCAGCATGCTGAATCCGGAAACTGCCTATATTGCGATTCCCACCAGACCTCCTGCTGTTTCTTCAGTTCGTCCTCCTGCACACCAGCGATTGATTCAGGCTTATGACTTATTTACGAAAACTGGTGTACACACGGAGCTTATCATCGGTTTTGAAGGAACGGCCTTTAGCCATACCGGAAATGTGAGGAATGACCTGTTGTATATACTGGCCGTGCACCCCCTGAGGGAAGATGCCATACAGGTGCTGCTGAGAAAAAACAACAGTGATTGGTCGGTTGTCGGCGAACTGATCCGTGAGAATCTGATCCGCAAGGTGAATTATCGGAATTATACCTACTATCTGCGGCAATATTCAGGGAATTGAGTTAATAAAAATCATTACATTTATCCGGTGAAAACCTACATTGAGTGTTACCCTTGTTTCCTTCGCCAGGCGATATCAGCCGCCAGGTATGCCGGTTGTGAAGAGAAAGTGCTGTTTGAGATCATGCAGCAAACGCTGGAAGCGTTGCATCGTCAATCCCCGGGAGCTACTCCACCGGAGATTGCTTCGGTTGTGCACCGGATTGTACGGGAACTTTGCGAAGTGACTGATCCCTACCGTGAGGAGAAGCACAAAGCAACCCGGAAAGCGCTGGAACTCTATCCGGAATTGACCCGGCTGGTGGCTTCGAAACCACCGGAAGAGATGTTGGAAACTGCGGTCAGGATCAGCATTGCCGGCAACATCATCGACCTGGGGGTCAGCTCCGCCTACGACGATCTGGGACAAACCCTCGAACGTGTCCTTCATCAGCCTTTTGCGATCAATCACCTGCCAGCGTTCATGAAGATGCTTGACAAGTCGAAATCGATCCTCTTCTTTGGCGATAACGCCGGAGAAACGGTGTTCGACCGGGTGCTGATCGAGACACTGCCGGTGCCCGTCACCTATGTTGTGAAAGGAATGCCTGTGCTCAACGATGCCACCCTTGAAGACGCTTTGATGGCCGGTTTGGATCAGTGCGCAACGATCGTTCCCAACGGATCGGATATTCCCGGCACTGTCCTGGAACGGTGTACCCCGGAAGTCAGATTCCTGTTCGATCAGGCGACCCTGGTCATTGCCAAAGGACAGGGAAATTACGAAACCCTGAACGAATCGGGACATAAAGTTTTCAACCTCCTTCAGGTCAAATGCCCCGTGATCGCAGGAGACATTGGTGCAGAGGTAGGGAGCATCGTGGTGAGACAGGGACAAGTAAATGACAAATGACAAGTGACAAATGACAAGTGACAAATATAGAATGAACGACGAAAAACAAATAAGGAAAACCATTCCGTATCATGAAAAAAACAACCAACATCGGCATAATCATCTGCGGGCGGTATCAGACCTGTGGAGGTGGAAAATGCCTCAGATCCATGCGTGAACACACCGGTGGGTTTGCGCGTTATCCCAAAGATCAGGAATTGCAACTGGTGGGTTACTCCTATTGCGGCGGATGTCCGGGCGGAAATATCGAATACGTGCCGGCCGAGATGATCAAAAACGGCGCTGAAGTGATTCACCTGGCAACCGGATTGATTGTGGGATATCCCCCTTGTCCCCGGATACGGGAATTCAAAGAGTTTATTGAAAGTTATTACGGGATCCCCGTGGTACTGGGAACCCATCCTATTCCGCTGAAGTACTTGCAGGCCCATGAGAAGCTTACGATGTGGGACCGCACCCGGATGACCGACCTGGTTCCGGAGATGATGACTGAGGACCAAGGGGTAATGGAGGCATATAATTAGAAGTAGCCATTACATCTACAGGAAATTCTCTGGAATCAACAATTGACCAACGATTTGGTCGCTTTGCTTACTTTTTAGTTTATGACACTGAAATCAAATCCATTGAATTTATTCCTAATCTGAATAAAGATGCAGAAGATGGCGCCGGCCCTTTAGCAGTGCAAATACTTGCATCCCGTAATGTCAATAAAATAGTGTCATGTGAATTTTGAATGAAAATTAAACCACTACTTGACAGCACAAAAACTCAAATGATAGTTGTAAAGGAGATCGAAAAAAAGGTCAAAGATATCATTGAAATGTTAAACCATTTAAAATAAGGGAGGACGTTATTATGAAAATAGCAGTACCAACAATTGGAGGTATTCTTGATGAATACTTTAATAAGTGTGAAGTTTTTACAATTTTCACAGTTGATGATTCAAATAACATAATTGATTCAGAACTGCTGTATACACCCGAAGGGTGTGATTGCAAAAACAACATTCCACTAATTATGCAACAAAAAGGAGTTTCCATCATCCTTGTATATAAACTGCCCGAGCATGCAGATAACGTTTGCTCAAAATACGGAATTACTCCATTTTTAGGTTATTCCGGCAATGTAAAAGAAGTTGTTAAATTATTTATCAACCAAAATAGAAATGCCAAAACTTGATGAAATATGTCCGGTAGATGATGGTTATCGCTTAATTGGACAAGCCGGTCATACTTACACATGAGCGCCGATTTGGTATGATCTGTTCAACCTGTTAACAATCAACGCATAAGAATTCTCTCTTTTAATTGGCAAAGAGCTTTCAATGGTAACATTTTTTCCACCTGAAGTGCGCTACGCAAAATCGTCCGGGTAATTTTACCGGCTTCAATCCCCAATTCATCGGGTGTTTGCCCGGTTCAAACGAACTTCCCTGTCCGGGACTTGCCCCCCGATATATCTTTGCCACACCAAACGATAAACAAACCAAAACAATGAAAGCAACAACAACAATTTTAGCAGCAATCCTCACACTCTCAATGAATGTTCTTTTCGCCGGTAATGACGGAGCCACCCTGAATAGTGAAACCAATTCTTTTCAGACCTCATTGGCGCCAGGTACTCCTGCCGAAGCAACATTTGAAGATATGAACGATGCAACTGCAATTGCTTTCATACTTGCACCAGTTTCTCCGATTGAAGCAGATTTTTCAGACGCAATCTCAGAAACGACTATTGATAATTTCACACTGGCGCCAGTCACTCCATCCGAAGCAGATTTTGTTACAGATGATGATACTACGAACGTCAGTGTTTTTGCTCCTGTTACGCCCTCTGTTGCTGATTTTTCAGACGGGATCTAAACTCAAAAATCAACTCGTCGTACGAATTAAGCCGCTCCGAAAGGGTGGCTTTTCTTTTATCCTGAACAGTGTTCGCTAATGATTAACTTTGATAACCAAACTTGAGACTACTCCGAAAAGTCCGATCAACTGGATCCTGAGCGGAGTCGAAGGATGCAAACACCTGATAATAATGACATTTCGACTTCGCTCAGTGTTCGATTTTCCGTTAAATTGCCTTTTCGGAGCAGGCTCAAACTTCCAATAGAAAATGAAAAATGCTATATATGGTAATGAAATGGACCGAATGCCGAACTGGGCGTTTAAAATAATGGCTTTCACGTTCAACATTGCGGATTTTGTGAAATCACCAGGTCGGAGACTCGATGCTTTCGGCATCCGGAAAGGACAAACTGTTGTCGATTGGGGTTGCGGCACTGGCCGCTATCTCAAACAAGCATCAGAACTGGTTGGTGAGAAGGGAACTGTCTATGCTGTCGACATTCATCAACTTGCATTTGAGGCAGCCGCCGGTATTGCAAAAAGGTTCAACCTCAAGAACATTCATCCGGTACTGACTGATGGAATAACAGTCAGTATTCCACCACAGTCGGTTGATGTTTTATATGCACTGGACATGTTTCACATGGTAAAAGATTCAAACGGGTTCCTTAAGGAACTTTGCAGGATCATAAAGGTTGGTGGGGTCTTAATTCTTGAAGACGGACACCAGCCGAGAGCATTGTCAAAAAACAAAGTCAACAGTGCTGATTGCTGGGAGATTGTTAGCGAAACAAAAGCATATTTGAAATGCAAACCTATAAATCGATCAATATGAAAATCTTAGTTTTAGGAGCAACTGGCAGAACCGGCAAATTGTTCACCCGGCTAGCCACAGCAAATAACCACCAAATCACTGCAATTATCCGGAACAAGAAGGATGCGATCTTACCCAAGGTCAATTACATTGAAGGTTTGCCAACAGATGATCAATTGCTGTCCAGAGCGCTTCAGGGAATGGATGCCGTTGTTGTTTCGCTGAATATTAATAGAACCTCGGATAACCCCTTTGCTAAGGTCGTATCACCGTTGACATTGATTTCTGATTCTATGAAGGCATTGATCCCCGCAATGGAAAAGAATAGTGTTAAGCGGATAGTTACTGTCAGTGCCTCAGGTGTTGGCGATTCCTGGAAGGACATGTACCTGATTGCAAAATTGTTCATCCGGTACAGCAATATCTGGAAGGCCTATGAAGATCATAACCGCCAGGAACAAATTCTCCGGCAATCGGCATTGGATTGGACCATAGTCAGACCTGTCATGCTCAGCGACAAAGACCAGGCTAATTACAAGGCTGTTATTGGTAAGCCAACAGGTGGCAGTATCAGCAGGAAAGGTGTTGCAAAATTCATTCTTGATTCACTGGAATCAGAAAAGTATGTGAAGGAGGTTGTCACGCTTTTTAAATAGTATCTGCGAAAAATCTTTCTTCAAAACGAAATTCTCATCCTTACTTGGAAAGGCCGCTTGCTTTAACCAGCTTCCGGCCGCACTGAAAAACCCTTACCCTGACAGCCTTATCCGGAATAAACTGATCAGCCCTGAGCCTCCGGGCTGTCCATCTGATGCCCGGAGTGTCCGGATCTTTTTCGGTTGCCATAATAATTTTTAAAATAATTGTAACGTATGTGTAATATTGCGCTCTAATCAGGTTTAAACAATCAAATCAAATGAAAATGATAAAAAAATTCTTTTTGGCCATGACCATGATGACTCTTGCCTTTTCAGCATCAGCCCAGCAACCTCCGTTGCTCGACCGCGATCTCTTTTTCGGCAACCCTGAAATCTCCGGAGGCCAGCTGAGCCCCGACGGAAAGTATATCTCGTTTATGAAACAGTACAACGGGATCATGAACCTCTGGGTGAAATCGTTTGACGAGCCCTTTGAAAAGGCCCGCCCCCTTACCAACAGCACGCGTCCTTTTTACGGGTATTTCTGGACCCGGGACAGTAAGTATCTTCTTTATGTGAAAGACAAAGACGGGGATGAGAACATGAATATTTTTGCGGTTGACCCCACAGCCAGTCCGGCAGAGGGAGGAGTCCCCGAATCGAAAAACCTCACGCCGCTGAAAGAGGTTGCGGCACAAATTTACATGGTGAGTAAGAAAGACCCGAACATCCTCTATGTGGGACTCAACGACCGCGATGCTGCCTGGCACGACCTCTATGAACTGCAGATTGCTACGGGTAAACTGACAAAGCTTTTTGAAAACAATGACCGCATCACCGGATATGATTTCGACTGGGATGAGAAAATGCGGGTCATGAGCAAAACCGATGAGAAGGGCAACACTACCATGTTCCGGGTGGATGAAGGAAACAAGCTTACGCCGATCTACGATTTCAACGTGAATGAACAGGCTTACATTGCCGGGTGGAACGAGGATAACTCACAATGCTACTTTGTCACTAACAAGGGAGATATTGATAAGTCTACTCTGTTTTTAATGGATCCCAAAACCCAGAAAATGAAGCTGCTGGAAAGCGATCCGAATAAAAAAGTCGATTTCGGCGGACTGATGCTCGATGACAACACCCGGAAGATCATCTCCACGAGTTACACCCTGGATAAAACCGAATATTACTGGAAGGATAAAAAATGGGAATCGACCTACAAATACCTGGAATCCAAATTCCCGGGCCGTGAGGTTTACCTCCAGAGCACCACGAAGGACTATTCCAAACTGTTGATCGCTGTTAGCGGGGATAAATATGCCGCCGCAGTTCATTTTTTCGATGTGAAGTCAAAAAAACTGATCCACCAGTACACGCCAAGGCCTGCCCTCAAAGCAGTCGAACAGTACCTGGCCGGGATGACGCCGATTTCTTACAAAAGCAGCGATGGCCTCGAGATCCCGGCATACCTTACCTTGCCGGTAGGGATTGTTGGGAAAAACCTTCCGGTGATCGTCCTGGTTCATGGCGGTCCAAAAGGTCCGCGCGATAATTGGGGATACGATGCGGAGGTCCAGTTCCTGGCCAACCGGGGTTATGCCGTTCTGCAGCCCAATTTCAGGTCCAGCGGCGGGTACGGAAAGAAATTCCTGAATGCCGGCGACATGCAGTGGGGAAAACTGATGCAGGACGACATCACCTGGGGCGTGAAGTACCTGGTCGAAAAGGGTATCGCCGATAAAAACAAGGTGGCCATCATGGGCGGCAGTTACGGGGGTTATGCTACCCTGGCCGGACTAGCTTTCACCCCTGAAGTATATGCGTGTGGTGTTGACATTGTCGGGCCCAGCAACATCTTTACCCTGCTCGAATCCATACCTGCTTACTGGGAAGCCGGCAGGGCTTTTCTGTACGGCATGGTCGGCGATCCCAATACCGAGGAGGGCAAGAAGGCCATTCGCGCTGCCAGCCCGCTCTTCAGCGCCGATAAGATCGACCGGCCGCTGCTGATCATCCAGGGAGCCAATGACCCGAGGGTCAAGAAGGCCGAAGCCGAACAGATCGTGATAGCGCTGAGGGAAAAAGGCAAGAAAGTAGACTACCTGCTGGCAACTGATGAAGGACATGGCTTCATCAAGCCGCTAAACAAGAAGGCGATGTACGCGGAAACGGAGAAGTTCCTTTCCGAAATTCTGGGTGGCCGCTACCAGGAAGGGATGGAAGAAGATGTAAAAAAGACACTCGAAAAGCTGCGTGTTGAAATTTCAACGGTAAAGTATGAACCGCAGGCAGCCCTGCAAACGGCTAAGGCGCTACCCATTGTGCAGAACGTTTGGAACGCTTCAACCATAGAATACAATGTTTTATTTGAAGTCCAGGGCCAGAAACTGGCGATGGAGATGAAGCGGACCATTGAACCCAAAGATAACAACTGGCTGGTAGCCGATGTTGTGACCGGCGCCATGGGAGAGATGAAGGATGCGATCCTGTTTCAGCAGAATGCTACCCCGGTTTCAAGGGAGATGGAACAAATGGGTCAGAAGATCAGCATGACAATAGAAGGCAATAAGGCCATCGTGGACATGCAGGGAAAAAAGATGGAGATGGAATTTACAGGCGCCATTTTGCAGGACGGACCCGGCGTAGATCAGATCATTGCCCGGTGGCCGTTAAAAGAGGGCTTCAGCCTGGTGGTGGAGGTCCCCGACATGACGACCATGAAAGCCAAGCAGGTCAAAATAAGCGTTACCGGAAAGGAAACCGTCAAGACCGATGAATGTGTGAAAGTCGAGATGGTCAGCACTGGCAATGCCAACGATAAAACCACTTTCTGGATCAACCCGAAAACCCTGTCGGCCGATAAGATGGTCTCTGTGATGCCGGCGATGGGTAACGCAGTCATGACCATCGAAAAGAAGTAAAAAGGAGATATCCGAAGGATAACTCATGATGGCTTGGTATGTATCTCATTTGGACAACCCGATGGAACTGAAACCCCGTGGCCGGTTATCACCGACCAGTTTATCGATCATGTGATCAGAACGGCAAGGGGATCAGTTCATGTCTTGAATTTGAGTTGATTTTTCTTTCAATTCCTCAATCGTTTTCATGGCATTTGCCAGGCGGATTTTTTTATTCTTTTCAGTCATCTTCACTTTGACCCATTTTTCAATGCGGTGATGTAATGGGATCAGGAACGATGCAATAGCAACCAATGCAAGCAGCATCAGGATTGGATTGTGATGTGTTGCCTTTCTAAAAACGGATGAATGAGGAGGTTGAGAAACTCAAACACAATCAGCAGCCCCAGAATCCCAAAAAACGAAATCCATTTTTCTGTAACAATAATGCTGCAGCTGAGCAAGAAGAACACAACAATAAATGATACGATTCCCAGTGAAATCAGCGCGTACTGAATATTTTGTTTCCGTTCCTTATTTGCATGTTCCTCTATTTCGGCTTTTTCCCTTTCTCTTTCCGCTTCATTAAACGACATGTTTTGTATCTGCATGGTTCTTTCTCTGCTGAACAAACTGTCATTTGCCTTCTGTGCTATTTGAAGATAACGCAAGGCATCCCTGTCATTTTTATTTTGAAAGAGCTTTGACAGCAGCTTGCCTGAAGAAATAACATTTTGCAATGCATTTGTTTTTTGCGCACAAACCAGCGACTTCCCCGCATAGGATATACTTGAATCCAGCTGCCCGGCCTGGTAATAAAGATTGGCGATTTTAAGATAAGAGTGTGACAACCCAAGTGTGTCCATGTTTGCCAGTCCGTTTCTAATTGCTTCACGGTAATAGCCCAAAGCCAGCTCCCGGTTGCCCATTTTTAACTGCACACCGCCTAAACCGTTGAGCGTATTATTCAATTGGTACTTATCCGTGCTTGAAGCATAATATTCATAACTGCGTGAATAAAACTTCAATGCGGAGTCCTGCCGGTTAAGCTGGGCATAGATATCGCCAAAATCTGCCGTCAAACATGCTAACCGGTAGTAATTGTCAGCCGGAGTTAATGATTCCGTCTTTCGAAGGTAATAGAGAGCATTTTTGTAATCACCCTGCTCTTTATAGATCACGCCCATGCTGTAATATGCAACCGCCTGTCCGTCAATGTAATGTATTCTTTCACTGATCTTTAATGCCTCCAGGTAATAATGAAGCGCCATGGGGTAATTACTGATGAACCAGTAACTGGCTCCAATTTTTGCCGTGCATTCTGCCTCCCCCTTCTCATATTTTATCTTTTTGGCCAGCGCCAACCCTTTCTGTGCGAAATCCAGACTTCGCTGGAAGGACTGGTCATAAAAACTCAGCATGGCCAGTGCCATCACCTTTACGGTATCTTCCTTCGAATCGGCCAGTATCTCATTCAGGCTGTCTGCCTGAGGAGATTGCGCTGAAATAGTAAATACCGATAAAGCATATATTAAAAAGGGGAATATTTTTCTCATCCTGATTTTTGTATTATCCTGTTGGTGTTATCACTTTTAATTCCTGCAATCAGGTTGAAGTTCCGATGTCGCCGAGGCATGACTCAAAACATCCCGGCATCAGCCAACTGGCGGAGATGTTCACTTTGAAAGAGAAAGTTGAGGTTTAATCCCTGAACCTGATTAAATATCCCCGTAAAGATAAATCAAATTACGGATCACATGAAAGAAGTTGATATATAGTGTTTTAGAAGATACCAATAAAAATGATCTCAATATGCCATTCCATTATTGGCAGTACAGAAAATTATCCCTGAGTTGCTACAGCCATTGACAATTGAATATTTTTCCCAATGTTAGTTTGCAACGCATTTATAAGGCTATTGACTCAGGTTTTCACTTTTACACTTAGATAGTTGTTGGATGATTTTTCATCTTCTTCAATCCAACACAGTCACTCAACGAGTCCAATATAGAATTTATGTTACATTTTGTAACCTGAACAAATAAAAGCCTTGCTTCCATTGCGATTTGAGCGCTTTTCGCCTATATTAACTAACCAATTATCTGACTTTAAAATTGTTCCGGATTATCTGAAGGTTGTTGATTTTATTTATAAACTGGAACCTCTTTAAGCAGAATGATGGAATTATTTTTTTCAAGGGTAACCAATACCTTTCCCTCGTACATGTTTCCTGCTTTACAAATTACCCATTCCATGTTATTTGAATTTGTAGTCAGAACCTACTTTTAGGATGAAAATCCTGGTTGAAAATTTGTCACACATCACGATTTTTATCTCCTGTCACGTTGTTATTTATACTAAGTTTGTCTTATGGCCGATGTGCTCAAACCGGATGTAAGTAATAACAATAGGAGCCGCAGCAAGAATACCAAGCCGGGACTCAACGAATCAATCCTAATAAATTGACTTCATGTACATACCAACTGAAAAAAACAAACATCCAAAATAATGAAAAAAAAACAGATTTTACTGTTTATTGTCACAGCATGTATGGCTACAATCAGTTCTTTCGCCCAATTCTCCTTTGTTCATCTGAGCGACATGCACGTATCCAACATCCCTGCCGCGAATAGTGATACCAATGCACAATATTTCCAATGTGCTATCAAAGAATTTGCCGGCCTTCATCCCAAACCCTCATTTGTTCTTGTTACGGGCGATGTTTCTGACATAGGGAACATGCCAATTTTAGGCATGTATCCTACCATTACACAATACCTGTTCCCCCGGTCACTTCCAAATCCGGCTGTTGGCGATTATTTTATTGATTCTGCCAAAACCATTCCCATTTATTTCACACCAGGTAACCATGAATACTGGACGGGATTCGATTCAATCCACATACCAATATCAAATGACACACTTTTTTATTATCCGGAACAAATTACCCCTGATATTGATTATGTTGTTAACACGGATATAGCTGTTATTGTAGTTCTCCGTTCGGGCCACGACAGTCCGTATGGATATCCTCCCAACCCTGCACTCATAATGGGAACGGGGCTTTCAAATGAACAGATCGTCTGGCTCAGAAATGTACTCGTTGGTAACAGCAGTAAAAGAAAAATTATCGCCATGCATCATCCACCGGTCAATGCTGCGGGGACAAACTCTGATGGGACTCCCTTTACTGAACTTGCTATAGATACGGCTACCAACTCTCTGGAAAACAACAGGACAAATTTTTTAAATATCTGCGATTCAAATCACGTGGATGTAGTGCTGGCCGGACATGAACATCAAAATGTTGTCGCTAACAGAATAGGAGATACGATAGGTGAGAACTGGTCAAACGGCCCCCGCTATGTTCAAACTGCGGCGGCGTTTAATCGTTCTTATCGTATTATTACCGTAGAATCAAATTTTGTTACAGTAAGTCGCCCTTTGCGAAGTTGCAATGTCACGGGAGTTAATGATAAAAGCAATTCAGTAAATATCACTGTTTTTCCCAATCCCGCTCATGATAAACTCTCAATCGGATGCACTCAAAAATCCGAAATTGAAATTTTAAACACCCAGGGACAACTACTTAAAAAATTAACTGCACAAGATATTCATGCGACAGTGGATGTATCAAAATTACCAGCCGGGATTTACATAATAAAAATCAAAACAGAAGAAGGAATAACAGTAAAGAAATTTATTAAACAATAGCTGATCAGGCCGGTTATTGTGATCACTTTGTACCGAAGCTGGCGACCCCTTTAACCGACTAACATTCAATTCGCAGGGGTGATAGATGTTAATCGGCTTGAGATGGGCAAAGACATCGGCGCGTTGTTTGGCTGAAAAATTACAATAAACTTCGTTGGGTCAAAATATTCAGGGCATCTTCCCGTGCCAAAGTAATTTATTTATTTTTACATTTGAAGCCATAAATTTATCTATTCTAATAAATATAATTGTCAACCCATGAAAATGCTGAAAAAAATTTCCTCCAGCCGAACGCTGGCCTCATTGTGTATTGTTTTCATACTAACAGGCTGTAATGGTCCGTCGGATCAGAATCGAATTGTGAATAAGGTAGTTGCTGATTCCATCAACAGGGAAATATCGCTGAGCCCCGAGTCACAAATGTTACTCAACAATTTCCCTACCCCGTTTGAGGTAACCGCCTTGCTTAT
>Ga0247842_10001617_pt1 | contig 36765 bp, 58 predicted proteins | sample LaCruzMarch2015__3_FD_192411 | JGI IMG/M metagenome (GOLD analysis project Ga0247842, IMG submission 192411) | Freshwater microbial communities from meromictic Lake La Cruz, Castile-La Mancha, Spain - LaCruzMarch2015_19m | ecosystem: Environmental > Aquatic > Freshwater > Lake | place: Spain...
CGTTGCCGTAGCCGTTGCCGTAGCCGTAGCCGTCGCCGTAGCCGTTGCCGTTTATAGAATTTTGGCTATCAGTGAAATTTTCGGCTATTTGATTATTTTTTTCCATAAATTTTTTTCACAATTAATTGACGCAACGATAGTTAGCTTATGGAAATTTACCGTTGGGCAGTCATCTAAAATAGTATCTGATTTAACTCCGTCTAATGCTAATTCTCCAAGACCTTTTGTCGTTCCCCATTTACGAATACATTTAGCGTCTTCTAATCGGCAATTATTGCCATTCTCATAATACCTGCCGACGAAAACCCAACCTCTTTGTAGAATGACAATCTTAATATCTCCTCCTTCTTCGCATTTTTCTTCTTCCTTGTTTTCATCGGAACATACCGCCATTCCGATAAGTTTTGATAATACATCTTTGTCCATACATTTTTATCTTAGTTAGTTATTTATTCTCCCCTCATCTAATCCGATAAAAAACTTCTTACCAAGCTAATATCCCAAGTAGAACCGAGGATAAAGCTGATAAGCAGTCCTCTTTTCATTTATCGGATCAGGTGGCAGGTTAAAAGTTATAAATATTTTTCTTTAAGAAAATCCCACTTATCTTCTAATTTCTTCAATTTTGATAATTTATTTTTACAGTTGTCGCAAAGCGGTCTTTTAGGAAATTCACATTCATATTTTAATCCAGTTTCAAAACTTTTATTACATTTAAAACATGAGCATTTCATATATTTTAAATCTTTCTTAAATTATCTTCCCATTCCTTAAGAGCGGAGTTGAAACCTATATTGTATTCTCTTTCTTCATTTTCTTCAGCACCTATCTGGCAAACTACCTTTTCTTTCGGCCTACACTTCATCATTTCTTCCTTGTAGCGGTCAATGGAGGAAGATAAAAAGTTTTCAAACCAAGTGTTCCCTTGTTCTAATATCTCACCGGATAAAATTCCTTTATATTCTTCTCTAAATTCCTCCATCAGTTTTTCCTTGATATTTGGCATATTATTTTAATAATTCAGGGTTTTCGTAGATATTTCCGATGACCTCTAATTCATCGTCCAAAACTAGATTTAAAAATTCATCATTTTCTCCAACTCCTTTTATCCGGGAAACAATAATCCAACTGCAATCCTTAAATTCAATTTTTCCTGTAATAAAAATTTTCTTTTTAGGATTAAAATTGATTTGGTATTTAACAATATCACCCTCATAAATCTCTTTTCCGTTTTTATCTAGGAGGCCGGTGAATTGCATTAAAATAAACTGATTTGATAAAATCTGGTCATCTGTTTTTCTTACCACGCCGTTATCAAAATCAAAATAAAATTCTTCCTGTAATTCTTTGGGGTAAATCATCTTTTCTAATCTCCACGCTCTAAATTTAATTGGTCGCATATTATTTTAAGCTATTTATTATCTTAGTTGAAGTTTAAAAAAAATAGCACCCCCACCAAAAAACGGCTCAATATATCGAGTGTGTTTTGGTATGAGATTTTTTATTTCATCATATTCCTTTGATTTTCCGCCCGGCCATTTAATAAGTGGGTGCATAAATTAACCTAGATATGTCTTTTTAATTGCGTCTAAAGATTTTTTAATAAGGTCGGCCTTCTCGGGGTAGGTTAGTTAATATCTCTTTCGGTATATCCGGTGTAATAGCATTACCCAGTAAAAACTTTCTTATAGTTTTAGGAACTCCCTCCGTCCAATTATCAGGAAATCCCTGCATCTGTTCGTATAATCTCGCTGGACACTCTGCCAATTTCTTCCCAGTTATATCCCGTATTTCTAAATCTCGTCTTGATGTCAAACAATAACGGTGCTTCTTGGTCATTCCCTTGGCCAGCATAAGTTTCTCTGAATTTTTCCCGAAGAGTCCCTTTAATATAAACCCTCGGTCGGCTCTGCGGTTTTCCGAAATCTGAGCTGTAAAGACAAGCCCATTCAACATCATACCCCAATTCTGAAATTTCTCGCAGGATTGTTTTGAATGCTTCGCCTTTGAAGCCAACAAGCAAGTTTCTGACATTTTCAAGGAGTAAATATGTGGGTTTTTTAACTCTAACGATACGCATAATCTCATAAAATAGTCCACTACGCTCGCCAGATAATCCTCGTTTTGTTCCTGCGATTGATAAATCTTGGCAAGGAAATCCACCCACGAATAAGTCAAAGGCGGGCAAATCTTCGGCAATGATTGTTGTAATGTCTCCATAATTTTTATGATTAGGGAAGTGTTTTTGGTATATTTCAATGGCTCTTGGAAGTATCTCGCTATATCCTACACACTCCCAATCTTTCGGTGCAGCCAATTCAAATCCGCCTATTCCACTAAATGCTGAGAAATATTTCATATCTTTTTATCTTCTTTAGAGAGGGTTAATTCTTCTAATTGCTCTTTTGCAAGCCACTTGGCTGATCTGGGGAAATAATCTTTTAGCCCTCGTCCTCTATAGCGGTTCAGGCAAGTGAGCCGAAGCCCCATCAAGATTATTATCCCAGACCAACCTACCAGACCGAAGTCTGATAGAGTTGGCCTATGTACACCCAAAGAAAAATGGGTAATCGGTGCTTTTTAGGCGGAAACACCACCGCTCCGATTTTACGGACAGCCTGTTGGCTTATAGCTAAATAAGCGTTATTCGGCTGAAAACTTAGGACGAGGATTTGCCTAAATGCCATTTACTAACATCGTCGAGCAGGTTAGCTATTGCAATTAGTATATTCACCTCGCATAACAGGCATCGTGGGTAAGAGATTGTTTTATTTAACCTCTTCAATTCTTAAAATTTCATAATCTTCATCTTCACGATAAAAGAAACTGTCCAAATCTTGTATTATCTGCTTAATGCTTTCAGCTTCCACTTTTTGGCTGATGGTTTTATTACAGGTTTTTACTTCTACAAAATATTCTTTCATATTGTTTTATTTAATCTTTAAACCATTATCTTTAAGCCAGAGGCGGAAATTATAACTGAGGTTTTTCTTTTAAACCCAACTGAACCAGCATCTTTTTAGCCTCGAAATACTTATTATTGAATATCAAATAAAGGAGATATTTATATTGGCGCTGGGTCATCTTCTCTCCCACTTCGCTCCATTTAGACAAGTCAAAGATGCCAAAATGTTCCCGGTCTAAATCCATGACTCGGTACAAGTTGCTCCACTCCCGGACATCAGCTAACTTTTTTTCTTCGCTCATTTCTTTATCTTTTTAGGGGTTAAGATGTTGAAATCTCCCTGCTGTACCATAGTAATCTTTATACTGGTCTTATCGGCATACAGGGCATAGAAAAGTTTGTATCTTAAACGGAATAGGGGAGTGGGATAACCTTTACACTCCACATATTCCATTAATCCGTCTAAATGTTCCACTAAGAAGTCCGGCGTGTAGGCGCAGACCTTATAACCGCAGACCACCAAATCCACCTTGGGGTGGGGAGTGAAGCCGGATATTTTCCCGGCTCTTTGTTTTAGTTTCAATTCTTGAGCGTAAGATGCCTCAAATAAACTGTCATAACACTCCCCATCGATGGTTTGTTTCTTGGCTCGGCAATGGCTTTGATTGTAAATGTTATAGCCAAGACGCATTAGATTTTAATATCAGGGAAATCATCCTTAATGGAAGACTTTTTCGCGGCCTCGGCATTGATTTCATCTATGGAAAGAGTGTCCGGTTTGCTGGCCTTAGCCATGGCAACGTTGTCTATGTCTAAAGCTCGAGCCACATTATCCACATATTCACCTGTGCCTTTCGGTTCTTCAAAGGGGGCTTTGCTGGGAGTTGGGCTATCCACTGATCCTTCCCGAAACATCGGCACCATTTCCTTATAGAAAGCAATGAGCTGAGCCATCTCTTCCTTAGTGGCATGGCGGATAAATCCAAACTTCGGGATGTAGTATTTTCCTTTTTCATTCATCACGATTTCCGTAGTGGCCTTGATAAGACCGGTAAACACTGGGTAGCCGTTTTTCCCGTAAGCCTTAAATAATTTTGTCATTAGGTTAGAGAGTGGCCAGTAGCCAGTGGCCGAGAGCGAGATTATCATCGGGAAATCAATCACCTCCGGCATGGCTAAAATCTCTTTCTTCTCAATCATCTTCGGTTCGCCAGTGGTCATGTCCTTGCCCTGGAAATGAGTGGTTCTCTTGGACATGAAGAAAAACTTAATCTCCTTGCCCAAAGAAGTATCGGTGTTCACATCATAAAACTCTCCTTGCGCCACTTCGGTTTGAGAAGCGGGTTGAACGATAGAAACCCGAGAGGCGATTAAATCGTTGGCATCCATACACTCGAATCCCGCTCCTTTGCCATCGACAGAAACCGGCAACTGGCTTTTTAATTCCATTAAGGAATTAGTGTTTTCGTTTTCCATAATAATTTAACTTATTAATTATTTTCCTTTAATGTAAACTAAGGCCAAAACACCCTGGGCTAAAAAAAGACCTCCGCCGATAATACAATAAACTGCTCCCTCAATAGTGGTTTCAGAGGTCGCTCCGAAAATAGCCAGAGCGCCGATAACAACCGCAAATATTGAGAATACTTTTAGTGTCGTTTTCATACTGTTTGTTAATTAGTTATTTAGTTATTTAAAAAAACAACTCTTCGATTTTTCTCCCTAAAGCCACCGATAACTTCTTCACCGTGGAGAAAATTATCCGGTCATCATGAACGGAACCCCGCTCGATGTTATAGATGGTTTGGATAGTAATGCCGCTTCTTTTAGCAAGTTCTCGGATTGACAAGCCCGATTCCGTCCTCACTTCTTTCAGTCTGTTTGCCATTGCTTAATGATTAGTTATTAAAACTCACTTTAACTTTAATCCCTTTTTAACAACTTGTCAAGTTTCCTATGTTTATTTGGGATATTGTGAGTTTTTGAGAGTTATCCACAGTTTAAAATTTACCTGTTAATCAAATCAAAAATGTTCTTGATAATCCGATGTTCAACTGGGTCGTTGGTGTTTCTGAGCTGAACAATGAGCCATTCCTTCTCCCGGTCATAAACCGGCTCAACTGTGATTTTATAATCCTTTGAAACAGTGGTGTTTTTTTCCATATTGTTTTTTAGTTAATAATTTTGATGATAATCTTTTATCGGTTCCTTCGGCTCTTCCAGGTGTTCTTCCATTTCCCTAAACAGTAAAAACTTCTGGTCAAAGTAAATCGGGAAAGAGCAGTAATCGCCGGAACGATTCTTGGTAATTTCTAAACGGCCATGGTCTTCGGTTCTCTGCCTCATTAAGGCCAAAGCAATGTCCACAGTATAGGTCTGGTGAATGGAGCCGATAGTGTCCTCGGCGCTGGCTCGGCCGTCTTTCCTTTTCGCCACATCCTTGGAAAGGGCAGTGGGGACAAAAACCACCACAGCCATCTTCTTGGCGATTTCCTTTAAGCGGATAATCAAATCCTTTTCCCTTTCCGTTTCCAATTTCCAACCTTTATCTTGAAGGAGAGAGAAGTAGTCCACGATAATAAAGTCCAAGCCGTTTTCCATTTTTTCCAACTGAGCGATGGTGGCGATTTGCTGCGTGGAAAGCATATCAAAGACAAACTTAATCGGCCTTTCTTTTAAAGTGTAAATTTGCCCTTTGATTTCTTCATCGTAATTAGCTTCCTTGTATTTAATGCGGTTAATTTCTAAGTTCAAGACCATGGAAAGGAAACGGGGAATCATCTGATTGGGCGACATTTCCAAAGAGAAGTAAAGGGTTTTAAACCCAGACTTGACCGCTTCTAAAGCGAATTGAAGGGCAATTAAAGACTTGCCAGCGCCCGATAATCCCGAGAGCGATACCAACTCCCCTTTTTTAAGGCCACCAGTAGCCCTATTTAAGGCCGGGAAGGGGCTTAGTATGCCTTCGGTGGGGTTTTTATAGTCCAATTCAAACTGGGGCAAAAATGATGTCAATTCCTGGGGTTTAAACTCCTGAAAATCCTTTTCAATTTCTATCAGTTCTTGCTTGTATTGAATGATTAGTTCTTGATTTTCCGAAGCAATGGCCTGCTGTAAATTAATCGCCATGGCCATTTCTTTTCTCGACTTGGAAAGGCGCTTAACTTCGGTGATATAAGTGGGGAGAGATGAGATGGAGGGGAGAAGCCCAGCAATCTCATAAAGATAAACCCGGCCGCCGATTGAGGGGAGCTTGCCTTTACTTTCAAGAAGACTGGCCAAGACCGCCAAGTCTGTTTCGTACTCCTTTTCTTCTAAGAGTTTCAGTCCCCTGAAAATAAGCTGATTTTTCTGCTCGTAAAAATCTTCTTCCTTGACTTTTCCCCCGTGGATTTTAAAAGCGTTCTTGTCTATGAAAAAACAGGCCAAGATGAGTTTTTCCAATTCCGAATTGCTTTTGGGCGGAGGGACAAGCATGGACTTTTATTTAAAAGTTTTATTTTATTTGAATATCACTATCATACTGGGGAAGGGGGCGCTGTTTTTACTATCCCCGAATTTCAATCTGCCTTTAATAAACCTGATTTCCGCCTGGCCGTAAATATAATCATGAAAATATTTAGTGTCTGTCCGCGCTGGAATCAGCATGACCACTATTCCGCCTCGCGCCTCGCTTGCCTTTTTCACCCACTTGCCGATTTCTCGGCCATAAGGCGGATTACAAAACACCCGATACCCCCTCCAATTCTGTTTTAATCCGTCTTCTTCTTGGGTAAAGTATTTTTTACATTTAGTATTTTCTTTGGTGGCGCAAGGATCGAGATTAAAATTAAATTCCTTGTTCAGTTCATTAAAAAATTCCTGAGGCGTTTCCCAGTCCATTTTCTTGCTGGATAATAGGCATTTATTCATGTTTATTTTCCTCCTTTTTAAATTCCATTAGATTCGTTGGGTTCATTTATTGGTTCAATTTTCTTCTTTCGACCGCCTCTCGCCCCATAATATCGGGCAGAGTAGCAAGTAAGAATCTTCATAATGTCTTCGGCTAATTCTTCTTCATACTTCTTTTCTTTAATTTCCACTATCTCAACAATAATCTCTAAATTCCTAAAAATTGCGTCCAAGTATTCATATCCAAATCTTGCCAGCCTATCTTTATATTCGATTAAAATCCGTTCAACTTTTCCCTCAAAACACATCTTAATCAGCTTATGTATTCCTTTTCGTTTTTCGTTTATTCCACTTGCTATTTCATCTATCATCAAATACTTGTATCCCTTTTCTTCGGCGTGTTTTCTTAATCTGTCTTTTTGTCTTTCAAGGTTTTCTTTCTGTTTGGCGGTAGAACATCTGGCGTAAATTACGGTTAGTCGTTCTTGCTTTTCTTTCTTGACTCCCATATAAGCGTCAAGGTCATCTTCTCTAAATCGTCTATGCTCACCGCTTGTTTTGAAAGAATTTAGTTTGCCGTTATTCGCCAGTGTTTTTAACGAATTTATGCTTATGCCAAGATATTTACTTGCTTCTGTTATTTTGTAAATTTTCATAGGGTTATGTCATTTTCTACTTCATTACCCCAGACATCCCAGCCGTCTCTTTTTTTTCTGGCAAATAATTCTATTCTAGGTTCTGGCGTATTGCTTTCTAAAATCTCATAAAAAATGTTTGGTTTTTTAGAATGTTCTGTTAGTTTTTCAGTAAATAATGTGTGAATAAATTTTCCTGTTTGATTGACTGTAATTCTTCCTTTATAACCATATAAAACAAACTCTGTCTTTCTCTTAAATCCCCAGCAAGGAATCCCGTTAGTTTTGTCCCAAGTAAGTAAACAATGATAGCGGAATCCCCACGCCTTCATAACTTCAAAGGCATCAGGCAAAAAAGTATGTGTCGTCCAAAGGAACAGATTACAGTTATCGTCAGCAAGTCCAGCCACTGGCAACGCACATATAGCCTCTGTTTTCATTTTAGGATATGGTAATATGGCGTTTGGTCTTGCCTTTTTCATTCTCATCTCTCCCAAATTCCAAGGGGGGTCTGCTAAAATTGTTTTATATTTCATAATCTTTTTCATTACTACTACAACAATTTCCTGTCATCACTACTGACTTAAAATGTGGCAGGCAGTATGGATTTTTACAGTGAGAACATTTTTCTTCCGCAAACTCACCGCATACACAACAAACTTCTGTGTGACACTGACAAGGATTTTTCAAACAAACCAAACATCTTCCGAAATCACTAAATTTCTTATTCATATAATTTTTTCAATATAATTCTTTATAGTCTTAATAATTTCTTTATAAGCTGTATTGTGAACCTCTTTAATTATCTCATTGACTTTTTTTGATTGTTCCAGCGTCATCCCGAAATTATCAGACAAGGTGTGATATTCCCAAATTTCTTCCTGTGACTCTAGCTGTATTTTGATTATAAGGTTAATCAACTCTGATTTAGTCAATCGTAATAATTTTTCTGATAAAGATTTCGGCATATGACAATCACAAGGACATTCTGTTCCGTCAGCTAATAATATACTGCCGTGATGAATACATTTTTCGTGGTGTTTCATAGTTTTTTCTCTTTTAATTTATTAACTACTTCCTCTGCCGTATCCATAATTTTCTGTAATTCTTTTATGGATACGACTTTTTCTAATGGCTCAAAAAAGTAAACTTTTTCGCCTTCGACCTCGTAATACTCTTTTGTTATTTTTGTTATCTTCATAGTAATTATATATTATTTAATAATAAAAAGCAAGTGTTTTTAACCGATTTTTGTGGATATTGTAGGGTTTTTGTAAGCAGTTGCTACCTCCATCTTCTCCCTCAAATCATTAATCCTCCCCGCCGCTTGGTCGGCGCTGGCTATCCTTTGGTTGTATTTTGGGTTTACCAGCCGGTCTTCATAGCTAAGGTTGCCCATAAACCATGAGTGGCATTTGTGATAGTTAGTTAGTTGGCCGAGAAGGAAAGAGATTTCGGTTTGAAAGTTGGACATAAATTAAAAACCAATAAAAAGAAGCTCACACTTGCTTGTCGCGGGGATATAACTCCCCAAGTATGAGCTTCTGTCTATCGATTTTAAGTTTTGATTTTTTTTTCTCATATGCCTACCGACAAGCGGGCAGTTAGTTAGTGGTTGATTAAATCTTAATCCCTTTTTAATGAATTGTCAAAGGGGGATTTTTCCTTTTAAATTGAGGGGGTTTTGGGAGTTATCCACTTTTATTCCGGCGGAGATTTCGGGAGTTTTTCTTTTCTCTTAACTCCCACTCCTGAATTGCCTTTTCCTTTTTTATCTTTCCTTTTAAGAAAAAAAACAGGGGGGAGTGGTTTTTCTTGGGAAAACCACAGAGTATTTATTTTAATTCTTAATATTATTCTTATTATTTAATTATTAATATTAGTGTAGGGAAAACACGACAGTTGTCATCTACACGGAAACAAGTATCGTGTTTTCACGACAGATGAATTTAACTTAAATCATTTTTATTTTTCTCTGACTGTTTCCATACCCTATCCAATAACTCAATATACCAGTGATTTCCTTGACCGCTTTTTATCACCTTTATTAAACCGAGTTCTTGAAGTTGCTTATTGGCACGGAAAAATCTATCCTGACCCATTTTCAATACCTTTCGGCAATAAAATGAGATGGCCTTTATTTTGTTAGTGTGTTGGCGGTTAGCCACTAAATTATAGAACAAATACAAGGCCAACAAATCGGCACTGTTCCCTTGTTTAACTAATAAATCGGCGATGTCTTGATAAACAGCCACGATAAAACGGCGCGAGGACATAAAAGTTCCTTTCTAAACAAAAAGGCCGGCGATAACCCTCACGGAAATCACCGGCTTTTTTGTATGAGGGTTAATTATGACTCCATTATATCATGCAATTAACCCTTTGTTAAATAATCTTGTCTTTTTCCTTCATCATGCCACTATACGCAAACATCGGCCACGAAGCCCCGCAGATAGCGCAGCGACCCATTAGACGGCCTTCCTCGGAGATGATGATGGCTTGGCGGTCGCCGCAATAAGGACAAGGTAGGTGTTGGCCGGCAGATGAGGCGGAATTAGCTTTACTTCTCCCCATAATCCACCTCCATTTCCGATACCATTTCCATATAAGAGTTAATGCGTTCCTCCTCTAATTCTTCCACGGTATAGTTAGCGCGGAGTTTCCGGCCGAGAGCGGTGAGAGCGAAGTCGGCGGAGAAAATATCCCTTCCAGTAAAGATATTATCCGACCATGTTAGTTCGTTCATATTGATAAAAAGTAATGTATTGGGAAAATGAAACAGATAAAAAGCGAGATTTTTAAGAGAGTTTTGAGCATGGAGTTAATTTAATTAGTTAAACTCATCTCCTTCTCATAACACTTATCGCAGAAAAATTCATTACTGTCGCCTTCCCATGACTTATTTAATTAAAAATCAGTGTCCTTGATAACGCTATATTTCTGCCACTCATCACAATTCTCCGGCGCGATAATCCCGCATAAATTATACCAGTCCCTGCGATCAGGGCTGTATTCTATTAAGTCGCCGATAAAGTCCACTAACTCGTGGAGAGTTTCTAAATCCGACTCTTTGTGGCTTTCGGCATAGCTGATTTTGCCGCTTAAAAAGCCAGCCAGTTTTTCTGTGTCTTTGTTGTAGCGCATAAATTTATTTTTAGTTAATAAAACATTCCCGCGAACATAGCCACCTCAAAAAAAAGGATAGCTAAAATGACTGCGCCTATAAGGGAGGCGAGCAGTTCCGACCTTTCCGCAGACACATGCCGGCGGTAAATTTGTTTTAGTTGGCGGGAGTTCATAAGTTTAACTTAGTTTTTTAAATCCTCGTAAATGCTTGTAGGGCTTCGGTTTTAGGCCTAAAAAGAGAAAAAGCGGTGCTTATTTAACAAATGAAGTTTAAAGCGACTCGTGGATTGTCGCTCGCTTTTTTTCTTTTATTATAGGCGGGGAGGCAAACAAAAAGCGGGAGAACTACTAACCCCTTCGGCCTTTGTTGTTGCCTTTTTATTTTCCCCGCCTTGTTTTCAGCGGTGATTAAGTTGTCAAGGTTCAAGAGTAAAAAGGTTTATACATTTATTATATAACGCATTTTAGGGGGAGTCAAGAGCATTTTAACTTTATTCTGTGGATAAGTTTTAAAACCTCTTAATAAATATGTAGAATAGGCCATTTTCTCTGGACTTAATTCTAAAATTGAGCTGTAAAGAGCTTTGGAGTGGTGAGCTGTATGACATGCCCTGTGAGCGTTTTTGTCGGCCTTAAATCGCAAAATCAGGGCTTGTTTTTGTTTGACAAAGGTTTAAAAGAGAGTTATTATGGGTTTAACTAGCAAGCCGTCAATATATGGAAACGATTAAATCGACAATAAGAACACAACAAGGGGCGAATAGATTTTGCTTTGACGGCTTACTATTCGTCCCTTTTTGTGTTTTTGTTTTAACTAATAAGCCGTCAAATTTATGAGAAAAGAAACGCAAGAGTTCGAGCATTATACTAAAATACCCAATTCAATTTTGGATAGCGACTTAATGAAGCGCGACCCGAAAGCGTTTATTTTAGCCATGGAGTTATACCGCAAAGCTAACAACAAAACTGGCGAGCTAACGGCGGGACGGTTTCAATTGGCTGAAAAAACAGGCCTAAAAACGGGCACAATTCACTCGATACTAAAACGTTTAGAAAAAAAGGCCAAAATCCTAACACAAGAAGCTAACAACAAATATACTAAGATAACCCTATTAAAATATATAGATAAAAGTTTGGTGTTAGGATTGGCTAACAACAAAACTAACAACAACGTAACAACAACCCAACAACAACGTAACACTAATATATTACTAATAACTAATAACGATAACTCTCTGTCGGCCAAGCCGACGGAGTTAGAGGGGGACTTTTCTTGGAAAGAATGGGTAGGGGGACTGGTAGCGGACGGAAAAGAAAAGGGGCGGAAGGAGTTTTTAATCATGGCTCACTATTGGGCGCATAAGGGTATGGAGATGGACACCAAGGCCAAGGCCGAGGCCGAGCTGAGGCGAGAGCTAAGGCCAGCGGGCGAATTAACGGCGTGGAGTGGCAAGGAAGTAGAGGCCGTGTTTAAGTGGCTTGATGACAGTGGCGTGTCATGGGGTTTAGAGGCCGTTGTCCGCAACATAGGACAATACCATGATTATAGGGGGCAAGATAACGGCGCGAGTTGGAATATACCCAGTTTATAGGTTTTCGGCGTGTGCGAGCAAACAAATACCAAATATAAAACGGCAAGTCATGCCGTTTTTTTATTGCTTATCAATTGAATTGGCTTAATTTGTTTATTTTTAACGATATAGAATAACTATTTTATATCGCTTATCTATGCCGAATGGCTGAGTTTTAGATGTTTTTCGTTTAATTTTAGCGAAATATGAGTGGCGACCCCGATGAGCCTCTCCCCCTATCGAAAATTTTTATATTTGGTTTGGACACCGAAAAGAAAAAAGCATTTTTTCAAAAATCAAAAAACCAAAATTTCAAATTTGAAAAATTTTTCTAAAAGTAAATTTTTCTATTATCACTCTTCTCCATCTCGTGCGTGGACAACCCTTTTTTCCTTTCGCCTATCACCAAATTTCAATTTAAAACCCCCTAGTGGTATATTTTGCCACTAAGGGGTTTTACCGCTCTTAAAATGATAACACTAATGCAAATCGTCAATAGAAAAATAATTTAATTTTCTCTTACATTCATCACATACATCTCGTATTTCTTCGTTTTGACCCATTTCTTTAGTAATCATGCCACAAAATATGTGGTCAAAACAAAAGTTTTTCTTACATTCAAAACATCTTGCCATTGGATTTCTATAGCTTCTTTTGCTATTACAAATTTCGCATTTCCTTTTGGGTATGTTTTTTAATTTTTTTTTTTTCTTCGCTCATTTTCATATTTTTGTTTCCTTTCCAATCAAAAGACCCAGTTTAAACTTACGATAAAAACTGGGTCATCTGATTGCGTAAGTTTATTAATATACAAATTTTATCTTAAAATAAATAATTAGTCAACTTTAAATTAAAAAATTAAACCTACAATTTGTCAACTTACACTTGACAAAATAAATTTCAAGGTGTATAATGTAAATAGTTTAACTTTACAACTCGCTGTGGATAAATGGCGTTCAACTCGGATAACATAGCTAATTATCTGAGTAAAATGCCTACATTAAAAGAACTCTCAGGTGACAAATTGAAAAAGATAAATTGCTCAAATTGCGGGGAATATTTGGGTTATGTTTTGGTCGGTAGAAGTATTAAGTGCGATGATTGCGAAACTTATACTAAGGCGGAGGAAAAAACTTCCAATCCAGAAAAAACCTCCAACCCAGATTCATTAAAGGGAAAAATATCTCGGACAAACGCTCTAAACTATTCTAGATAGGGCAACGTTGTCTGGGTTTTTTATTTTATAAAAAGGTTTTAAGTGGGGGATCAAACAACAATAAGTCAAGCCTATACAACTTAAAACCTAAAAATTATTAATCACTTTACAATATGAAAAAAATCATTTCCGTTATCGGAATTATTCTCACAGCTCTGGGAGTGGGTACGGGAGCAACTCTCTATTTCGGTTCCAGCCACATTGAAGGCAACACTTTCATTATGGGTTCGTCTTCAAACTTTGTTTCTCCGCCCAATGCTTTTTATTCCGGTTCAGCCACGACGACTGATACCACGGCGATTGACGGCGGAGGCAATTACATCCAACAAGACATTAATACTTCTGGATTAGAGGATGGTCTTTTATGTTTAAGCGGAGTCGGAGGCACCGCCACTTCCACTCTCTTCGCTTTGATTACCGGTTCCTATGACGGAACAAACTTCTACAATATTTCCACTTCCACTCCTTTCACCGCCGGCGCCACCACCACTTTGGCAACCTCTCTCCCCTTTGCCTGGCAGATTGACTTCGGCACCGCTTCCACCACCGGACAATGCAATTTGATTTCCGTTAAAGGGAATAAGGTCACTCGTTTCCAATTTTACACTGAGAATGCCTCTACCGACCCCAATGATGGCGCTCAAGCCTATGTCCACTTTATCGGTTTAGATGAAGTCACTCGTTAATAAATTAATTTAAAACCATGGCCTGCAAGAAAAAAGGGAAGAAGAAATAAACTGAAAATTAATAACTAACCAAATTACAATTTACACAACGTCTTTATAAGCAAGGTTTTTCGTTAAAAACCTGACTTCCATGGATAGGCGTATCTTACTCCCTCCCAGTTAGTATCACGGTCGGGTGGTATTAACTGGGAGTAAGTAAGCCCGACCCGTCTATCTATAACACTTCTAATAATTATTTGAGGTAGAATAATTAGGAAAAGTATTTCTGTGTAATACATAATTTCTAATTATTCTTCCCCTGATAATTATAATAGGGAGGTAGAATGGTCGGGTTATGGTAAAAATTAATAACTAACCAACTCAGATGAGCCGCGCTTTGGAAAAAAAAACAAAAAAGAATCGTCGCATTATCGGTAATGAAGTCGAAGCCACTCTCTTTATCCGCCACGTCAAGAAACTTTTTCCGGATATTGCCATTCAGGAAATGAGGAAGTTCCTCGCTAGGCACGGGGGCATTAACGCCTCTTATTGTTGGGTGATGAAGAAGATGAACTCCATGAACTCGGAAATGTTTTTGACTCAGAATAATCTCGCCGAAGAGGAGGTGGTGAAGATTAACGAGGAAGTCGAAAGCAATGTTCAATTCATTACCCAGGAATCTCTAAATCAAGTGAGAGGCATTCTCGCCGACAGCCAAAAAAAAGCTTTCAGCATTAAGCACAAAATGATGGATGAAATTGACATCAGGCTGGACAGCGAAGGCGAAACTTTCACCAATGACGAATTGATTAGAGGTTCCAAAACCATGCACGAAATAGAAACCAATTCCGAGCGGCCCGTCGAAATAAACATCAACATCAACCCGGATGAAATCAATAACACCATTAACGAACTCAACCGAAAGAAACAAGCCATCTCCATTAACCCCGGAGGAGGAGAGGACGCTTAAAGTTTTAGAGCAGTACAAGAAAGACAATCCTTATTTGTTTTTTGTCCCGAATATTAAGTCAGAAGAGTTCATTAAAAAATTAGGCAATCTTTACGAGGACAGATGGATTCACATGTTTATTGGAGGGAATGGTTCCAGTAAGTCCGCCACTCTTGCCAATGTGGTTTGCAATATCGTTTGTGAAAAGAAAAATCCTTATTTTGATTTTGGGATTTTTCAAAATTGGCCTTTCTTAAAAAGATTAAGATTGGTTTCTGACCCCACCACTATTTCCGAAAAGACGGTTCCAGAATTATTGAAATGGCTTCCTCGAGGAAGGTATAAAGCCACCAAAGAAAAGAAATCTTACTTTTCCAAATTCTATTTTCCCGAAACTGATTTCATGTTGGATATTCTTTCTTACGACCAGGACCCGAAAGAGTTTGAGTCTGTAGATCTCGGCGCTTGTCTCCTTGATGAGCCGCCGCCGGAAAATATCTTTAACGCTTGCCTCTCCCGTTTGCGCGTGGGAGCCGGTGGAGTCCAATGCTGTTTTTTCACTCCGCTTTCCAGCGCTGCTTATTTATTTGATAGGTTCATAGAAATCCCTTCGCAGATTGCCGCCACCGCCACTTTCATCACGGTTTGGGATAACATCGAAGGTCCTGAAGCCAGGGGATTCTTGAATAAGGCAACGGTGGAGAGAATGATTGAAGCCTATACGGAAGATGAAAAAGAAGCCCGTATCGAAGGAAAGTTCATGCATCTTGGCGGAACGATTTTCAAGGAGTTCGACAGGACTAAGCACGTGGTTAATCTCACTCTGCCTGAGTTAGTCCAGAATATTCCTCGTCATGCTTGGAGAGTGGCGTATGCCATTGACCCTCATCCCGTCACCGAAACCGCTGTTCTCTTTATGGCTTTGCTGCCGGATGGCCGGAGGGTTTTCATTGATGAGATTTTCGTCAATAAGGACACGGGCATTATTTCCAAACAGATAAATGACATCTTAAATTACTGCGAAAGACTGGGCGCCGATACCATGAAAAGAATCGGCCTCATTGACCCGTCGGCGGTGATTGAAGATAAGCTCCGTGGCGGCACTTCCTGGATAAATGATTTCTTTAAGAACGGCGTTAAGTGCATGCCGGCCACCAAAGACAGAGACCGGGCGGACGATATGATTCGCCAAGAACTCCGGGGCACGGTCAATCCCAATATTTATTTTTTACAAGGAAAAACTTGCCGAGCTGTTTGGGAGTTTTCCCATTATCATAAAAGCCAAAGCAATCCGGAAAAAAGAGCGGATGAAGATGACCACATGGTAGAGTGCGCTGGCCGGTTGCTCATCGCTTTTCCTCATCACTTGTTCCGCACTTCCACAGAAGAAAAAAGAAAAAGAGTAATACAAGGAATAAATTAATAACCAATAAACCTATGAAACAAAAAATCCAAGCCTGCGGCGATTACGCTTTGATTAAAAAAGTGAGTGAATCGGACAGGGAAATTGATGGCATTCTAGTTCCCGCCTCTCAGCAATCTCTTCTCTCTAAAGCCGAAGTTCTTTCATTAGGAGATGGAGAAAAATTGGAGAAGTTGCATTTACAAGTTGGAGATAGAATTTTCTACAACGAAATAGAAAACAATGCTCTTGCCTCTGATGGCACTCAGGAACAATCATATTTCGTCAGGCAAGATTTGATTTTTGGGAAAATAATTAACGAATAATTAACAAAATTTATGAGCAAGTGGCGCCTTGGCCGCACTCCGGCCGAACGGATTCGTAAAGTCGAATTCGTGGAAACAATCAGAGAAAAAGTTCTTTCAGGAATCAATCAATTGGCTGAAGTCGTTGGTATCACTCTTGGTCCGAATGGCAAGAATGTCATCATTAAAGTCAATATGGGAAATGTCTTCACCAAAGACGGTGTGACAGTTGCCAAGCACGTTGACTTTGAAGATTATTACGAAAGTCTCGGAGCGGACATTATCAAGGAAGCGGCAAAGAAAACCTGCGATGACGTTGGGGATGGTACAACTTTATCAACGATTCTAGCTAATGCGATTATTAATTACGGTTTAGAAGAAATAAAAAAAGGCAAACGAGTGGATGATTTAGCGAGGCAAGTGGCGGTTGATGTGCAGAAAGTCATCACTCATTTGGAAGAACAGGCGGTTAAGATTACCGATAATAAACAAACGGTAGACATTGCTACTATTTCCGCCAACAACAAAGAGTTGGGGGAATTAATCGGTGGCATTTACAATAAAATCGGGGAAGAGGGAGTGATTATCACTGAAGACAGTGGTACGACTGAAACATTCTCTGAGGAAGTGGAGGGTTTAAGATTCGAGTCTGGTTTGATTAATCAGTATTTCATCACCAATTACGAAAGACAACGATGCGAATTGGAAAATCCTTTCATTTTCATCTCTGATTTGGAACTGACTTCTTTCGCGCCGTTCGTTCAGCTTCTTTCCAAAATAAAATTGGAGAGCAATAACGTTCTGAATCTGCTGATTGTAGCCAATAAGATTTCTGGAGAGGCTCTAAATGGATTCTTGCTCAATCACATTAAAGGTATTTTCAAGATTGCCTGCGTGGAAGCTCCTTATTTGAATGAAGATAGGAAACAGTTTCTTGATGACTTGGCTTTAGTCACCGGTGGCAAGTTTGTTTCCAGGGATTTGAACTTAAAGATTGCTGATTTGACGGTGGCGGACTTTGGCCGGGCGGAAAAAGTCATTGCCAGCTTGAAAAATACGATTGTGGTTGGCGGTAAAGGAAAATCCGAAGACATCAATAACCGAATCTTGATTTTAGAAGAAGAAAAAAAGACGGTTCAAGATAAACACGATTTTGATTTGCGGTTAAGCCGATTGAAAAATAAGATTTCTATTTTAAAAGTCGGTGCCAGCACCAAGTCGGAACTTAAAGAAAAGAAATACCGGATTGAAGATGCGGTGGAAGCGACTAAGGTGGCGCTTAAAGGTGGAATCGTAGTCGGTGGTGAAATTGCTTTGATAAATTCCAGTTCTGATTTGGAAGATGGCACGATTAAGAAATCATGCTTTGAACCTTTCCGGACTTTACTCAAGAATATTGACCGGGAAAAAGAATTCAAGGAAATTGTCGAACGTGTCGGAGGCAGCACTGGCTTTAACGCTTTAACAGAGAAAGTAGAAGATTTATTCACTAATGGAATTATCGATCCGGTCTTAGTTCCGATTACCGCTTTGAAGAACGCTTCTTCAGTGGCGATTAACTTTTTAAAATCAGGAGGACTCGTGCTGAATATCAAGGATTTGGATGAACCGGTTTCCTCTGATACCCCACTCACTATTGAATAAAATATTTTATGGCATCATTAGTCAGTAATCCTGAAGAGAAGGATAATTTAAAAAAGCCAAAACAAGATAAAGCAAAAACCGAAATAGTTAAAAAGATTCGGGATTATTTTACGCTTTGGTCTGGTCGGAAAAAGAACACCTTTCCTCATTTCGGTTTGAAAGCCGATGGTTCGGAAAGAACCTTGATTGATGCCATAGATTATTCCAATAATCTAGTGGACAATTACCGGGTTAAGCCGGATTGGAAGGAAGATTGGCAAGCTAATATTTCCGATATTACTCTCCATTCTAAACTGATGGCTGTCTTGGCCAATGCCATTTCCCAAAAGTTTATTTCCGAATATTTTCCCCGGTTAAAGAAAGACAAAGTTTCCAGTTTTATGGCCAGTGTCATGGATGACATTGCCAAATACATTTATACCAATGAAAGGAATGGCCATTTAGATCAGCTCTTCACCGCCTTAAAATGCCTTAGAGAACCTGGTTGCATTAAGTATATCGGCTATAAGGACACGACCTATTTCAAGGGCATGGACATCCAATATGTTAAGTTGGAAGAGTTCTATCCTGAGAGATTAGACACGATATTCTTAAAAGAAAATCATCGTTGCATTTGGCGCAAGGTTTGGGACTTTCAGAGTTGGAAAGATAATCGCATTGGCGCCAGCGGTTTTGTTGATACGGATAGAGTGGTTTCGGCCGGAGCGATTCGTTCCGATAATACCACATTCTTCGATATTTCTTCCGACTTGTATGAAAATCAAGTGGAAGAATTGCTTTGGTTTGATGAGGTGAATAATGAATATTTTATTGTTGCCAATGATATTTTAATCACGCCTATAACCAGCAAACTGACTGATGTTTCCCCTAGTGGAAAAATTCCTTTTGTCAAAACTGGATTTGAACCCTTTGGTCCAGACTTTTTCTTCTATCGTTCTTTGGCTTTGGTGATGGGTCCGACTCAGGAAGCTATTGATTATATGTTCAATGGCATGTTTGATAAGACGATGCTTGATGTCATGAGACCGATTTTAGTCGGTGGCATTAATGAGATGGTTGATGATTATATCGGCCCCGGTGTTTTTACGGAAGTCGCTGATGTCAAACAGATTAGAGAGATGGATATTAAGCCTTTGGATTTAACGGCGTTCAGAGTAATGAAAGAGCTTCAAGACAGGAATGTGATGGCTTCGGTTGATTCCATTAGCCAGGGCAAGGTATCGATTGGAAGCCAGACGGCGACAGAAGTGGAAAGAGCGCAGGAAGCGGCGCAAAAGATGTTCGGTTTATTTAACACCATGATACTCGATGGCCTTTCTCAGGAATACTATCTGCTTGGATTTATTATCATTGATAAGTATTTAAGACGTTCTGATTTTAAGGAATTCTATTTGGAGAATTCAAAATTGATGGATAATACCATTGGCACTAAAGTCGTAAGAATTGCCGGAAAAAATGAATTGCCTGCTGATAGGAATGAAAGCGGATTCTCTCCTTCATTGGCTCAAGAGGCGGAAAAGAATTTCCAGGGTAAAACCCAGATTGCCGTGATTAGGCCGAAGATGTTCAATGACTATGAATTTAAGGTAGAGGCCAGAGTCGCCCCGGCTATTGAAAACAGCAAATATCTAAAGAAGGCTTTGCTTAATCAGAAACTTATCCAGATGTATTCTTTGCCTCAGTTATTCCCGGCTCAGATAGTGAAGAAGATTGATATTGAAAATAATAAAGATATTCTTGGTCCTTATGCTGATGAACTTTTATCAGAGAGTCAGCCAGAGGAAGAACAAAATATGGGATTGCCTAATCCCTTATCGGCGGGACAGACTTCCAATCAGATGATGCCTCAGATGCAGAAAGCCACGCCTGATTTAAAAAAACTAATGAGCGCGGAAACTATCTAAAAATATGATAAAAAAAATAACTAACAAACTGATTAACTGGCTGGAGAAAATATATTTAAAGGATAAAAAAGAAAAACTAGATGAACTTTACAACGAACAACTCCGTCAATTGAAGGAATTGTTCAAGCATAAAACCATTAAAGAAATTCTTTGGGAAATGGTTTTCGAATATGATTTCAAGGAACCGGTTAATCTTAAAGAACGCTATCGGATTTATTCCAAGTTAAACAGCGATATAGATTATTTAAAATTATTCAAGAGCAAATATTTCAAGAATTACCAGGCTTACTTCAATGCCAAGAGTGAAGAAGAAAGGAATATTTTAAAAGGTCGTTTGGCAGAGTTGGAGGATATAATTCTTTCAATGAACGATGCTAAGAATAAACTGGATAACTGGGAACAGATTGAAAAACTCCAAGAGAAAAAAATAGTTTTAAAATCAGATATTAGAGAGAAAATTTTAATCAACAATAATAACTAACAAATTTATGGCGGAAGAAAAAGTGCCTATCGGACAAGAAAAACCGATGGATGAATTCGAGAAAGTTTTTGACACTAATAAGATTAATCAGGAAGAGGAAGGTAAGGAAAAAGAATTGGGTTCCATTATTGACGCTGATAAGGGCCAATATAAATACCTGATTAACGTCGGTCAGCCATCGTTCATTAAAATAAACATGCAGAAGTCAACCCAGTGGTTTGACGAAATTGGCAGGAAGATAAGACTGGATGTGGTAACTTCCGACCCAGAAGACCCAGAAATGGTCATGAAACGAAGGCAGTTCGGATTGATTATCGGAGAGATGCAGAAAGCTTTTATTTATTGGTATGATGGGAAGTTTACTTCAACTGCCAAAAATCCTTCCGTAGTCGATGGTGGTTTTACTTTCAGGACTTTATCTTATCCCCATATTTTCAATTATACTTGCGGAAATAATAAAAGAGATGAAAGGATTTATGATTTGCCAGTGATGAAAGTAGTACGAGTGGATAATATCGCTGATGCGGAAGAGATACTGGAAAAGTTTTCTTTCGTGATAGAAACCGATGAAGGCGGAAATTTCAAAGCTGATTCCGTCAAATATTTAAGGGATGTGAACAGTAGACCGTTAAAGAAATCGGAAATGGCCGGCGTTAATTTCCCACAACCGCAGAAAGTCGGGTTTGAAGAATTCTCACCTCATAATCCAGAAAACAAACCGATTGATTTGGTTAAAGGGGTTAGGTCTGAAATAGAATAATTAACTAATTTAAAAATATGGAAATCAGTGAACAAACAAAAAACGAACTCGAAGCGGAAAAACATAGAAAGTTCTTGGAATGGAATGGCAAGATAAACTCTTATGCTGACGAACTGATTAATTCTTTAAAGGAAAAGCAATTAATTATGAGCGACCTGACAGAGGTTATCAGGATTGCCCAGGAAAAGATTGGCAAGGAAGTGGGAGAGTTGAATGTGAATTACGTTTATAACTCAAATAATGCCGATGAAATATTAAATAATAAAGATAAACAATTATGAAAATCTACACAAAAACTGAATTGGATAATATGCAGTCTGGTTCTAAAGAGAATGTTTTTCGGGCAGAGAAGACTTTTATCACTTTGGGCGATGGCCCGGAGGTAAAAGCGATTCTCCTTTCCGATGTTGTCTCTTTTGAAGAACCGAAAACGGCGGTTGAAGAACCGAAAGTCGAAGTGGAAAAAAAGGTTAAGAAAAAAGTCAAGAAATAATTAATTATATTAATAACTAACTTAATCTCCATTGGTGTTTTCTGGGTTAGCCACTACCCGATACCAAAAGGCGATAGGGAAACTATACTATGGAAAATAACAATCAGGGCGATAATCGGGAGAAGAAAACTCCGGAAGCCGTAGCCCCCGGCCAATTAAATAAATCAGCCAACGAAACTGAGTTTGAAAAGATGAAAAAAGATTTGGATGAAAAAGCTCAGAAACTTAACGAAGCCGAACGTAAATTGGCGGAAAAAGAACTTCAAGCATCGCAACTGACTTTTGAAGTCAGCAAACTTCGAACGGAACTTAGAAAACCACTTTTCTCCGAGGTGAAAGAACCAGAGAAAAAAGTGGTGGAAGACGATAACTTCAATCAGGAGGAAGATGACGTTGAAGTTAAAGTCGAACAAAAATTAGCGGAAAGAGATAAATCAAATTATATCAAAACCGTTAATCGTTGTTTTGAAAAGTTCCAAAAGAAAGAAGGCGTGGATTTCAATACTGACTTAGACTTACAGTTTAGGAAAGTAGCCAATAAGACGCATTTGGGAGATTCCGAAGACGAGATTATGGAAACGTTCCAAATAATCTACAATGGAATTTCCTCTTCCTTGAATCAGCAAAATAAAAAGGAAGAAAAAAAAGAGGCTAACATTAACGTTGGTGATGGCGGAAATGAAGAAACTATCAGGCCGAAAAGAACTGGTCAGGAATGGTTGACCAGAAAACTTAATCGGTTTGAGCAAGCGGCGGCTAGCTGTTTTACCGGTGGCGAGAAAGCCTATCGGCAAAAGATGCAGGAAATCGCCGACCGCAAGATTTCTTAATTTAACCGTATTGCTATTTTTAAATAACGGTCTTTACGATTAATTTTAAAAATATGCAAGTATTAGGTTTTAGACCGACAAGAATGATGAATGGTTCGATGTATTTGCCCAGCGTGGAAACGATTGTGATTATTGGCAGCAATGCTCCGTATATGGGAAGCGTTTTGAAACGCTCCTCGGGCGGCGTGGGTTGCGCGGTAGCCACAGCGAATAGCGATAAAATGATGGCTTATGTCGTTGGTTTTATCGTTAATCCTGGCAATGCCAATCTTCCGCTTCGAACTATTGATGGCAATACTGCTTATGAAGATGGCACTTTGACCAAGGCGACGACTGGTGATACTTTCACAGCCGCTTCGGACAATGTGACTGATAAGCAAATTGCAGTGGCAGTGATGTACTCGGATAATTTGGTGGTATCGGCTTATACTTCAGCGACAGCCGGCACTACGACTGGTAGTAACAAACCTGGTTATTTTATTGATATTACCAATTCGTACACCTTAGATGAGACATCCGCTTCCACTTCTTCCGCTCAATTCTTGTTGTTAGAAGGTATTAATGCTAATTCGTGTTTAGATCCAAATGATCCCTCTGGTCGAAGGGTGATGGCAGTTGCAAACGAAATCTATTAATCATAAATTAGAAATTGTATGGAATTATCTTTACAATGGGCAATGGCACTTGAAGGAAACATTGATCAATGGATTTATGAGGGTTTTCAACGCCATTCAGACTGGACAGCTTCAGTCTTAAATGTGGAATCAAACGACGGTCTTTTGAGATTCCAAGATAGCTTTGGTCCGAGATTAATCGCCAAGTCAGGTGAAGGAAAATCGACTTCTATTGTCGATGACCAACTTGGTTATGAAACGGTCATGGCTAACCAAATCTTCAAACAGGGCCGAGCCGTGACTGAGGAATTCGTCAATCGTGGCAAGTACCCGGAAATCAAGAATATGATGACCGGTTTAGGCAAGGCGACGATTGAAACCATTAATATTTTTGGCGCTCAGCCCTTTATTGAAGGTTTTACGTCCACTAATATTTCTTATGGTGACGCTCTTCCTCTTTTCTCGACAGTTCATACCCGACCTGATGGAGGTTCTTCGCAATCCAATGCGTCCGCTACTTCCATCGCTTTTACCGAAGCGAACTTGGAAACTGGCATGATTGCCATTAAGCAACAGAAATCAGGAACAGGTGCTAAATTGGCTTTGGGCAATAATCTTTTGCTCATGGTTCAAGAAGCTCAAGAGAAAGAGGCGGTGATTGTGACGGCTTCTACCAGACGCTCTGGTACGCCTAACAATGACCTCAACTTCTATTTGGGCAAGGTCGATACTTTTGTGAATCCATTTTTGGGTTCCGATACGACTGACTTGAATGCTGTGGCTGGTTTGGACACTTCTTTCTTCTTGCTTGGCCGAGGAGAACATGGTATTACTTTGTCTTATGAAATGAGACCTCGTTATACCACTTGGGATGACCAAGATAAGGATGCGATGTATACCAAAGTCAAATTTTCTGCCGTCAATGGTTGGAAATGGTGGTATGCTACTTGGGCTTCTAAAGGCAATGCGGCTGCATACAGCTCTTAATTCACTAATCTGCTAATACTATGAGAAAAATTTTCTCGGAAAAAAGCATCTACGGATACGCTATTGGGGGATTAGTGGTATTAGCTGTTATTGCAGTTTCTTTTATCGCCATTAATGGCGTAGTAAAAGCTCAAGCAGTCCAAAGCCGAGCTAACGAAATCATCGGTTTGCTTAATACATTGAAAGGCGCTTCGGAAACAGACAAGTTAATTGTCTTAGCGACTATCAATAAAAAAGTGAGTGATAAAATCGGCCAAATCGCTTTGGGTGGTGAAGTTGCCAATTATTGCGCTGGCGATGAAACCGTGACTAATATGTGCAACGTGGCGTTTTCTGATTTGCTTATTGAACCGGCTAAAGATGGGACGGGTAGTTTTATTTCAACAGTTACTACTACTCCATCTCTCTCCACTTACTTCCCTCTCCGCTTGACAATGGACTTATCAGCCACTTCATCGGCTAAGGGTGCCACACAGAATGTGATTGCTTATTACACCAATACAGGAGCGGATAAGGTCATTGATTGGGTCGGGTATGATTTTACGACTCAAATCGGTGCTTTCGCCGCTTCCTTGCAGTGTTCGACTTCCACTTGGGTTGGGGGTGTTGAAGGAGTCAGCTTATCGGCCACTTCTACAGCAGGCATTATGGCTTCCTCGACCGTTGCGACCACCTTTGATTCTGGTGATAATGGCACTATTCGAGATGTGAATAGTTATCCTGGCACCAGCATTGTGGCTAATAATAACGGCTTGGCAGGCACTTCCACTTCTTTCTTACTTAAGAATGGCGAAGTGTTCTTCTGCACTTGGACTCCTTATGCGGCGACCAGTTCAGCTTCCTTTACGGCGGCTGGCGGTTTCACTGGAACAGGTAGGATTTTAGGCAATATTTACGCAAGATAGTTGTTTTTTTCCTCTGCTCGTCAATAAAAGGCGGGCAGGGATAAATAAATAACCCACAAATCTATGTTAGAAGAAATGAAAGAGATTTTAAAAAACGGTAAGCCGATTTCCGAAAGGGAAGCTCTTACCGCTATTTTAGAATTGCTTATCGATTTAAACGATAAGATTAATAGGATTATTAAAAGATAATCTATGTATCGTGAACCAGTTGAACCTGGAGAGAGTTTAATTGTTCGAATTCAAGCTCCCGATGTCACTTTCACGACTCTTTATCCTCAAGTTAAGATTTATGATTCCACTAATACCTTAGTGGCAACGGTTAATTTAACTCATATTACTAATGGTCTTTATACCGGTTCATGGACGGCTACCACTGAAGGAAAATATTATACCCAGGGACTATTTTATTCTGATGCTGGATATACAACTTTAGCCGATGTTATTCAACCTGATTCTGATTCGATTGATGTTTGCCATTATAAATTCAGACCGTCATTCGGCGGCGGTGGTGGAACTGAGGTGGTAGTTAAATCTTTTACTGATGAAGAATTGAAGAAGGTGGCTCAGGAAGTTTATATGAAGATTTATCCTGAACTAATTAAGGAAATAAAAGTTAATGTCACTTTAGACGATAGAAAATTAAACCTATTGAAAAATGAAATCGTGGATAGGATTAATAAGGTTTTAATTAGTCTGCCTCAAGATATTGATTATAAGAAGATTTTTGAATTTCAAAAACAGATTACGGATAGTTCAAATAAAAAGATTAGCCAAACAATTTTAGGCAGTTCTTCTAAAGATGAATTACAAAAGTTAATCTCTAGATTGTCAGATGTCTTTATTTTAAAACAAGGATTGGCTGATTTAGTTTCAGCGAGTAAGAATCTAGGAGAGTCTAAGGAAGAATTGGAAAATATTTCTCAGTTGGCTAAATTGTTAAAGGAATTGGATAACAAGTTGGTTAATAAAGATAAATTAGATGATAAGAGAATTAAATATTTGGTTAAGATGATTCAAAATATAAAGTTAAATACTAACGAAGAAAATGAAGATTTAAAAAATGGTTTAAGTTATCTTTTGAACGGTCTTAATCCAGAACACGATGAAATTTAAAATATGGACAATAGGATTGATTTCTTTAATCGGCATAATCGGATTGGGTTTTTTCGTTCATGCTGATCAGCCCAATTTGAATTTTTGGACATATAGTTTTTCTTCAGGACTACTTTCATTAAAAAGTTCAATTAATCAGATACTTATTGGTGGCACAGCCACGACTTCCCCATCTAAACTTGAAGTCCAGGGCGGAGCGACCTTTGACAACTCAACTTCCACCTCTTCCTACCTCGGCACTTCCGCCGGACTCTCAGGAATCTATATCAATAATTGGACAGATTTAGGTTTAATTCTCGGCTCAGGCAATCCTTTCAATCAATGGCTCGATACAACAAGCACTCCGACCTTTGCTGGAGCAATGCTTACGGCTTCAACGACGATTAGTGGGAATTTAACTGTTTCAACGGTTAATACTCTAACAGTAGGATTAGGGAATAATTCAAGACCAGGAAATACAGCAGTTGGAATAAATGCTTTAGGTGGCAATAATACAGATAACGGCAGTAATGTGGCTATTGGCTATTATGCTTTACAAGGAGGAGTTAGTGATACCGGGGGTAATGTGGCTGTGGGCAGAGAATCTCTTTACTCTAATACAAGTGGAAATAATAATGTTGCTATTGGTATATACTCTTCAGAATTAAATGCTACTGGTGATGAAAATACAGCGGTTGGAATAAGTGCTTTGTATAAAAATATAAGCGGTTCCAGAAATGTTGCTATCGGGTCAAATGCTGGAGGATATGAAACTGGCTCAGATTCTTTTTATGTAGATAATCGAGATAGAAGTAATACCACAGGTGATAAGACTAAAGCTCTGCTTTATGGAAACTTCGCGGCTTTGCCTGCTAATCAGCAATTAACAATTAATGCTCATCTAAGCGTGACTGGAACTTCCACTTTTAGTGGGGGAGTGACGACCACCGACTCAATTTACGCCGGCGGTTATGCTTCCACCACCGGCGGTCTTTACACTCAAGGTTCAGGCCATTACGGGGGTAATCTGACGGTAGTTGGCTCTGGATTGTTTACGGGTAATTTGAATGTTGGCGGTAATGCCACCACTTCCGGCCGAACGGTTTTAGGCACGACTAATCCGACGAACAACTTCGGCAAGCTTTGGGTGGGTGGTGATATTTATAATTCCGGCTCGGCTTCAACCACCGGCAGTTTATACGTCGGCGGGCAGGTGGGTATCGGCACGGTGACGCCCGCTTACAAGTTAGCGGTTAACAGCACTGATGCGACCTCGGACCTATTCCAGGTGGCCACGACGACTAAACAGGATATATTCGTCATCGATAAAAACGGACGGGTCGGCATTGGCACTTCCACATCATTGTTTACCTTATCCATTGTCGCCCCCGCTTCTGCTTCAACCGAATCCGTGTTCTGGTCGCAAGTAAGCGACGCCCCAAGCGACTATTTTGGAATTTCCAACATGACAGGGATAGCTACTCAATTTATTCCTGGGTATTATTCTCACCACGGCTCAGACGCCAGACAATCGAATTTCTTTTTAGGCACTATCCCCGCGGCGATGGATATTCTCTATGATGGCGACGGGACATATCGCCCGATAATGGAGTACGACAGCCGTCGCGGTTCTTACGGAATCATAGGCGGTGAAGCCGATGCCGCAGTCGTCACTCGCCCGCTTTTCGCTTGGTCTAACTATGGGGAACAAAAGATGACGATGTGGCCGACTGGAAACTTGGGTCTTGGCACGGGCGTCTCTCCCGTAAACGTCAGGCTAGAGGTCGTGGGCACGGCCTCGTCTACCAATTTACGGATTGCCGACACGGCCACGACGACCAAGTTTTACGTTACCGGGTTGGCCACGCCCGCAGGTTCTTTCTTGGCGGTTAATGGCATCGGCCAAGTAATCGCGACCACTACGCCATCAAGTGGTGGCCATACCGCAGTTATCGGCGAAGTGCCATCAGGAACAATCAATGGATCAAACACTACTTTTACTCTTGCCCACACGCCGTCTGGCGGAGTGGCCGCTATCTATATTAACGGATTCAGATACGCTCCAGGTTCAGGCAATGATTACACAATTTCTGGCGCCACTATCACAATGCTTAGCGTGCCTGCAACCAGTTCTTCATTCTTAGTCGATTATAACTACTAATATGCCAAAAACATTATTACATCCTCCAGTTCCTAATGCCGGAACAACTTATGCCGACATTAACCCTCCGCAATTACCGACTCACTATGACGATATAAACCCGCCCACAATAGGCAGTTGCGCTGAGAATATTTATATGGCGTTAGACACTTGCAAGTCTACCTATTCTTCGGGTTATGTGATTTATTACAGGGCGTATTCGTATCTCACCATAGACGGATTCAAATACCTTTCGTCTACTTATACAGATTTTAGTATCGGAGACCCTTGCGTTTCTTTTGATGTAAACATTAGACTTCAATCTTTACCCACTGGTGCGACAGGTGTAAGAATATATCAGCTTGTAAATTGTAGCGGAGGTTGGAATGATTGCACTTTATACAATTATGTGGACTTAGAAACACTTGAGATTGGACTTGAATATTATGATAATACTTCTCCTATATTCGGTTATTGCGGAGGCACAACTTATTTACCGCCTCATACTTGTCCAGATATTTTACAACTGCCAACGGATGCCGGTGGTCGTTTAAGTTTCACTGAAGTCTATGACGCTTCTGGCGGATATTATTCTGGCGATACGATTTATTACAGGATTTACTCAATACGGACCATAGGGGGAACTGATTATTATTCTTCCACCTATGTGGAAAAAAGTGTCGCCATAATGGGATGTTCTTCTCAGTCGGTTCAGATAGACCTTACCGCCTTTGAGACAAATGCCAATAAAATAATTATATTTCAATACACCAGCTCTGATTGTCCTCCTGATTTTATAAGATATAGGATTTATGACTCCATTGGAACATATTATGATCAGACGACTTCTTGCGGATGGACATACTGTCCTTCTGCTGAACCGCCTTCTCCGATGCTCCCTGTTACTTTGGGTGTAGATACGATTGGTGATAATACTATTTATCCCGATACTTCAGACGGAGAGTTAAAATGGAAAGACTTAAGCGGAAATATTAAAACCATAACTACTACTTAAATGTATAGCGATAAAATAACAATTGCTCTCGGCACTTATAACTCGTCAAAGTGGCTTTCAGAAACTTTGAAATCAGTAAAACAACAAGGAAATTATCCTTTGATTGTGATTGACAATTCAAGCACTGATAACACGCCCGATATTCTTAAATCTCATAATATTCCTTTTACAACATTCCCCCATACAGATAAGCGAAGATATAACATAAAAACCTTAAGGACATTACAAAACCAAGCGGTGAATACCGAGTATATGTTATTTTTGGATTCTGACGTGGTATTGCCAGAGAACGCCATAAACAAGGCTTATGAGTATCTTTCCACCCAAAGTCCAGATGTAGTCGGCGTGGCTATTAGATACTCGACAGGCAATCATTATGCTCAAGGTTCATTATTGGTGAAAACAGAGTATGCTAAAAAAGTAGTCTATGATGTGGATAATGAAATCGTTTGTTCTTGCACTGAACTTCAAAAGGGGATAGAGAGTCAAGGTAAGAGATTTGTATTTTTGCCTGACTTAATGGCAATCCACAAAGGCAGGGCTGAAGCTATGAATAAAAAAGAAATAGTTAGAAAGTCATCTGGTGATTTTGTCGTTCCTATCTATCAAGTCTTTAACTATGACTCACTGAGAAAAGAATGTCTTGAATTACAAAAAGAACTGGCGGAAAAACAGGATATATTAAGAAAAATAGAAGTTATGCTATGACTTATGATGAGGCTGAAGATATCCTATTAGATTACGACCTTTATAGTTTAGGATATTGTATTACCAAAAAAGATTGGGGATTTATAGATAAAATAATTAAGGAATACAAAATAAAAACGATGGTTGAGTTTGGATCTGGCATATCGACATTGCTCTTAGACGAAAAGGTTAAGATGATTTCTTATGAAACTGATGATGTGTATGCTTATGCTATGAATCAGATTAGGGAATTTGACATAAGGTTATGGGATGGAAAAACGATTGATTTAAAAGAAAAATTTGATTTAGTATTTATTGATGGGCCAGCAGATGGCGAGGAAAGGGAAGTTCCTATTAAGATAGCTTCGGAAATCTCAGACTTGGTTTTAGTTCACGATGGCGGAAGGCCGTTTGAAAGTCTGTGGCAAGAAAGACACCTGACTAATTTCAAACTGATAAGAAACGGAGGAACTAGGAATTGTAATCTTTGGCAAAGAATAATTAATTTTTAAATAATATGGAGGAAAAAACCACCCAAGAAAGAGTTTCAATATTGGAGTATTCAATGAAGAATACGGAAAATAAACTAAGCGATATTGAAAAAAAGATAGACAATATAATGAATAACCACTTACAGCATATCCAGACGAGCATTTCTGAAATGGGCGATAATGTCGTGAAAAAAATGGAAGAATGTTTTGTTTCAAAAGACAGATTTAAGCCAGTAGAGAAAATTGTTTATGGCCTGGTGGGTTTAGTTTTAATTTCTGTTTTCGGAGCGATGATTGCTTTAATCTTAAAATAGTTCATTAAATTTAAATACGGAGGTGGATGATGATAAAACTTAAATCGTCGGAAGCCGCCATCAAGTGTGAGTCTTGCCCTTATGTGACGGCAATGATGAAAGTCAGGGACAACCTCTGGGAAGTCGGGTGTAAATTACTTCTTTGCGTAAAGGAGAAGCCAAATGGAGATGCGTAAAGGCAGTGTCGGGGCAAGAATCAAATGCCAGAAGTGCGACGATCTGGCCTATGTGGTCAAGTTTTCCAAGAACTTCAATCAGGTCATTTGCTCTCGCGGTCATCGGGAAATTGTCGAGAAAGCGAGGGGAGTATGATTATAGGATTCTGCCTCAAACCCGACAAGTGCCATTATGGTATTGTGGCCGACAAGAAAGTCTGCTATTACTGTTTCAAGAAAAAATGCCCTCACTTACAGCTTCTTTATCGAAAGAGGCGGAAAGGCAGAATAAAATGATTGCCGTCAAACTGCTCGAAAAATACGACCAGTGCATCCGCTGTCCCAATATGAAGGAAATCATTGCCAAGAACAACAAATGGTTTACCGTCTGTTGCCGGACAGGACACTGCGTCAAAGAGGATTTGGCAAGGAAAGTGGATTTGGACTTCACGACCGAAGCGATGTAATGGAGATTGCCCGAACAAGCCCACACACCTCGCTTACAGGGGCTACTGTTAGCGGACACTCCGAAGTCTGGGGGGCGGACTATAAATGCCCCCACCAATTTTACTGATTATTAAATTTACATATATGGCAGAAGAAAAATTAAAACCTTTTAATGACGGCCTGGATATGAATGTTCCGTCTATTCAGACAAAGCCAGATGAAACTTGGGTGTTTGGCGGACAGACAAAAATTGAATATGAGGTTATCTTAAAAGACGGAAATTGGACAAAATATAATCCAAGAGGTGAAAGGCAGAAATTCCGCCGTTTGGAAACTATGGCTTGCGTATCTTATGCCACGCTCGATGCTATTGAAACTCAATTGAATCGTATGATTAAAGATGGTCTGATTGACACTGATCCGATTAAAGACTGGATTGATGAGAATGGCGATTTTAATTTATCAGACCGATTTATCGCTAAGATGTCTGGCACGACCACTTCGGGCAATAATATGGTCAATCCGATTGAAGCCATTAGAAAATACGGCTGTCCGCCAGAGTCAATGTGGCCGGCGGGTGAGGATTTTGATTGGGCGACTTATTATTCAAATATTCCTCAAAATGTAAAAGATAAGGCTAAAGAACTTTTAAACTATCTCAGTTTTCCTTATGAGGTTATTCTTCCGAATATTATGGCCAAACAAGTGGGAAGTCTGACTATAAATATAGACAACATCGTAAAGAACTTAAAGCAATGTCCGATTCTCATCGCCACCGCTTGCTGTCCTGGCTGGGGAACAGATACTCCTGTTTTAGTTTGCTGGCAGAACCCAAATCACGCCACTTGCAGTTTGAATGTCAAAGGCATAGACGATAAAGAAAGAATGTATAACGGTAATAGTCAGATTTTAGACCATTATCCGCCATTCATTAAAGAGTTATCCCATAGCTATTTTATTTTCTACGCCACAAAATGCTTAGCGATTCCTAATGATTTAATTCTTAAAAAAAAAGTTATGACCACAGCAAAAATCATCAAAGACAAAAACAGCCCAGCGGTGGGAGTTTGGTTTCCCGCCTCTACGCCCGATGCCTTAGATACGGTTTCCCGAGCTTTTGGCATTGGTTTAGATAAAAAGGAAGACGGCTCGATCGATTGGGATAAAGTGATAGACGGGGAGTTGGTCTTAAAATAAAAAACGGCTTCGGCCTCCGAGGTTTGCGGTCATCCGTATAACAAAACCGCTTAATTAAATAATTTAAAGATATGAAACAATTTTGGCAATCTAAGCGTTTCTGGGCAGGAATCATCGGCGTCTTAACGGCGGTTCAGTTTATCGCTTTGGGCGAGAAGACTTGGACAGACCAGTTGCCGATTATCATTATGGCGGCGATTGGCGTGATTCAAAGCATCTTGGGCATCACGACCAATGACAGCGTTTATGTGGGCAGTAAGAAGTTAGGAAAATAAAACGGCGGATTATTTCCGCCTCCTGTCTGGGCGTTAGCAATATCGCCACTGGCAAATCAAAGTCGTTCTGCTAAGTCCGATGTTGATGGCTGGCCTAAGGTGCAATGACCTCCCGTTGCCTTTAGGGACAGGAGAGGGGAATTTCCGTAAAATTATAAATTTTATATGTTTGTTTTTAAAATAGGTTTTTCTTTCAATTTATGATACCCAGTATGTTTTCCTCCATCTGAAAAAATATATAAGTTTTTTATACGATTATCAGTTTTAATTCCATTGATGATGAATGACTTCTATTTTTGTTAGATAACGACCTAAGTATTTTTCAACTACTAAACGGTGCTTCCTAATATATCCACGTTTTCCACAATAAGGATGTTTTGGTGAATAAATCATAATATATCCGTGTTGAATATATTTACCACCTTTCCACCAAATACTTTTTTTTCCTTTCTTTTTAAATTTTTCCAACATTTTTCTTCCTTTACTCCAAGTATTTAATCCCTTGTGTGATTCACTCATTTTTTTCTTAGTTGTTTCTGAAACTTTAAATCCCTTTTCTCTTCCGCTTTTCATATATTTATAATTAAAAACAAAGCCGTCTAAGACGGTTCAGCGTCCCAGACGGCATAATAATTAACTGCTGAACCAGTTATATACATTATAACAAATTTAAATAAAATAATCAAATTCAACAGGAGAGGGAAATAACCATATACTAATATGCTTTACAGTGACATTTTAAATGGAATCAATGATCGGCTTAATAACAAATATTATACCGACACTCATTCAAACGAAATCCTTAGAGTCATTAATCAGGCTTTGAGGGATATTAACGTGGGAAAGATTACCGATAATCCCGCTTCTCAGCCCAGACGCCGAGTAGGTTATGATTTCCAAAGGGAATCTACTGATTTGGCTTATGTCAGCGGCACTGAACGCTACACTCTTTCCACTTATATCACCGACCTAACCACTCTCAAATGGATTGAAGATGTGCTAATAGACAGCGATGAAAACAGAAAATTCATCAAAAGAAGCGCCTCTTATTTCAGAAAGAAAAGAGGGATTAATTATTCCACGGAAAGAATGTTTGCCGAGGAGTATATCAACGGCACTAAATCAATATTAATATACCACAGTGAAACTCATACCCTTAATCTGATTTGGTATTCCAACTACTTGGTCACTTATGGCGGCACCAGGCAACTGTATTTTGTGGATGGAGCCACCTTGAATAACCAGCAACTTTTAATCCCGGATGAGTTTGTTGATGCGGTGATTGATATTGCGGTTGGTTATTCTTATCGCCAAGACAGGAATGAACAGTCATTAAGTTCCAATGCTTTCCTTAATTCCGGCCGGCAAACCTTAATGAATATGATTTCCTCTTTGGGTCGTTATGAAAAGAAACCTCTAGAAAGAATCGGGTTTAATTCGGAGTGGGGGTTGAACGATAATTAATTTATGGATAATACAATCAAGAAACCAATCGTAATCGATAAATTTCTAGGTGTTTACACTTCCTTGCCTAGTCATTTAATTCCAGATTTCTATGTGGCGAACGCCTTGAACATTTCCTTCTCCTCCATCGGTTATATCAATCCTTTCAAGTTCTATTCAAACTTTATAACCCATACGGTTTCGGGTCATTTTGTGACTGGAACGGTTTTTAAGAAACCCAATGGCGTGGAAATCCCTTTGCTTCATTTTGACAATGGCACCACTTGCGTTCTTTATTGGTACAATTCAGTGGGGAAAAAACTGGAGATACTTTTAGCGGGACTTACCACTGGCAAGCGGATGGCTTTCTCTGGCCAAGGATTTAACACGACCAGTTCCGACGGCATCTTCTTCTGCGATGGCACTATGAACTATTCTTTCTGGGATGGCGGTATTGGTTCAGTGGCTTCTAATACGGCGACAGTCATTACTTTAAATGAGAACGCCACTACCGCGGGCTTTGGCACTTCAGGCACCGTAATTGTGGATGGCGTGGAATATGCTTATACCGGCCGTTCTGGGGTCACCCTTACTGGACTGACTGGTTTGCCAACCTTTGCCGCTAATACAGGTGTCGCTTCCGCAGCCGATGATTCCACTTATTCATCAGTGGATAAATTTGATATTCTTTGGGTGCAGGATGGCCGAATCTGGGGAGCCAAGACCACTGATATTTTTGTCAAGTATTCCCAAGTCGGAGTCGGCACTAACTTCACTTTAGGCACTAATCCTGATGACCCTGGTTCTTTCGATATTATTGAAGGCACTGGGCCGATTACCGCCGGCGCCACTTTTAAAGATTACTCCATTATCTTTAAGCAAGACCTTTGTAAGTATTATAAGCTTGTTTATCCCACTTCCATCTCAAAGACTCGTGATACGGATATTATCAGGCAGGGCGATGATGCCGGTTGCGCTGGTCCCGATGCCACGCTTTCTTTAGATGACCGGGTTTATTATGTTTCCCCTAAAGGCGGTATTCGTTGGGTGGGCAAAGCGGCTGATTACGATGGCTTTAATTTTGATGATTTCACCAACACCATTAGGCCAACCTTAAAGGATGGAATTTTCACCACTTCCAAATTATTCTATTATGAGAAAGAAAGAATCTTGATTGCGACTTATAAGAACAACAGTGATTCTACTGATGACGATAGGCAGGTAACCGTGGAGTTTGTCGAGGATGACGCTTTGGCCAAAGTCCGTCCCGTGAGTTTCATGGACTACCCGGCTGCTTTTTTCTTTAAATACGGAGGCGAGGCTTATTTCGCTTCCAACTTGGAAGAAAAGGTTTATAAGGCTTTCGATGGTTATACTAAGGACAATGCCCCGGCCATGTCGCTCGTCACTTTAAAACGTTATTCTTTTGGCAATCGTTTCACCAGGAAGCGTTGTGAATGGTTGGCGGTCAGAGGCCGTATTGCCGATGGCCAACTGATGCACTTTGAACTTTCTTATGATAGAGGCGGTTCCCTTAAAACCCTATCTGGCACCTTAGAATACAATGAAACTAATTTCATCACTTCTGGTGAAGTCCATGTGATTGGCGAAGATGAAATCGGCACGCAACCCGTTGGCGGCAACTTGGAAGATGTGGATGAACTCTCTCAATTTCTGGTTTATTTTGACTTGCCGGCCGGTGATTTTCCTTATGACTTGGAACTGACGATTTGGAATGACGGCATTAACAGCGATGATTTGGTGGTGGGTTCTAGATATACGGTGGAAGATGTGGCCTTTATGATCACAGAGGAAAATCTCAATAAGGACAATTATAAGAGCAAGCCTTTGACGGAATTAAATATTAACGATTTATAAATACTATGAGAAAACTTTTAATCGCTATCGGTGCTTTCCTTTTAACCGCCGGCATCGCCCAAGCGACCCTCTATGATTTCTATGGCGGTGATTTGCCTTCGGTGGCTGAGCGTTCAGTGATAGCGGAAAAAGCGGGGATTTTCGGCTATACAGGGACTTATGACCAGAATATCGCTCTAGAGGGTTATCTTCGTTCTGAGGGCAGTTTTGGGCTTCTGGGAGCAACTCAACGCCCCTCTGGCTACAAAACTACGCTCGCCGAATCCCTTACAGCCACGGCTTCTTCCACTGAATCAATCAAGGTTTCTTCCTTAAAGACGCGCGAAGGCCACACTTTAGTCGATGCTG
>Ga0247842_10001618_pt1 | contig 36761 bp, 32 predicted proteins | sample LaCruzMarch2015__3_FD_192411 | JGI IMG/M metagenome (GOLD analysis project Ga0247842, IMG submission 192411) | Freshwater microbial communities from meromictic Lake La Cruz, Castile-La Mancha, Spain - LaCruzMarch2015_19m | ecosystem: Environmental > Aquatic > Freshwater > Lake | place: Spain...
GAGCTGAGATGATCATGCCTGGCGACCACACCGAGATAACGGTTGAGCTTATATCGCCCGTGGCTATGACCAAGGGTCTGCGCTATGCCATCCGCGAGGGCGGGCATACGGTAGGCGCCGGCGTCGTGACCGAGATAATAGAATAAGGTTTATAAACTTATGGCTGAAAATACAAAAACGGAAGATTCAAAGCCGGCGGCTCAGCAGAAGATAAGGATCAAACTGCTCGCTTACGACTATCGGCTGATAGATCAGTCTACGGCCAAAATAATCGACACGGCCAAAAGGACAGGCGCTCTGATCGCCGGTCCCGTGCTCCTGCCGACCCGGATACGCAAGTATACGGTTAACCGGTCGGTGCACGTGGATAAGAAATCCCGTGAGCAGTTCGAGATGCGCGTTCACAAACGCCTTATCGATCTGATAAGCCCCACGCAGAAGACGGTGGACGAGCTGATGAAGCTGGATCTGCCGAGCGGCGTGGATGTTGAGATAAAGCTGTAGTAGTTGGGGCGCCCTAGACCGGCGCTCCATTACAGTGTCAGTAGCTTTTGCCAACCCGGGATGTTAGAAATAACATCCCGGGTTTTACTTTTCCGTCATCCCGGCAATCTGTAAGCCGGGATCTATTGATGAAATAATTGCCGGCGGCTGCCGGTTCGCAGGGCCTGCCAGGCATGGGGCCCATCGGGCCTGCGTGGCCCGGCGACTACGCGCCGGTTCCCCTCGGCCCGATCCAGACCCATGTCTGTCACCCGCTCCAAGTTGATGATACATCCAAATTCCCCACCCAGCGGTCGCCGCCAGGATTATAAATGAGCAGATTTATCGCGACAATATGGTGTCGGGGTCGGCTGTTAAGATATTTGCGTGAGATCTTAATAAATAGGGAGGATTTATGAAGTCATTGATGTCGCTGGAAGTGATTGAGAGGAAGATACTTGTAATCCGTGGGCATCGCGTAATGCTGAGCCCGCAATTAGCTGAAATGTATGGGGTGGAGGTTCGGGTGTTGGTCCAAGCGGTAAAGCGCAACAAGGAGCGCTTCCCTTTGGATTTTATGTTTCAACTTACCTGGGCGGAAACTGAAAAATTAAAATCACAAATGGTGATTTCAAGCGGGATTGTGGGTTCAAGATCACAATTTGTGATTTTGAAAAGAGGAAAAAATATTAAATTCCGTCCTTACGCTTTTACCGAGCAGGGAGTCTCCATGCTTTCCAGTGTTCTTAATAGCACACAAGCAATTCAGGTAAATATAGCGATAATGCGGGCATTTGTTAAGTTGCGGCAACTTCTTAATACCCACAAAGACTTGGCCCGGAAACTGGCGGACCTGGAGAAGAAATACGATGCACAGTTTTCAAGCGTCTTTGACGCCATAAAGTTGTTGATGGCTCCGCCGGAGAATGCTGAAGCCGGTCTAAAAAAAGTTCCCGGCTTCAAACCAGATAAGTAGTCCGACAACACAGCCTCTTATCGTCATCTCGGCGATCCATAAGCCGAGATCGATTGATAAAGTAATTGCCTGCGGCTGCCGGTTCGCTGGGCCTGGCCCGCTCCGATTATGCCAGCCAGGTGGCCGTCAGTCTCATATTTACCACAGTATGAGGACTATAATTCACGGTTTGTGATTTCAAGTTGTGCCAATGACAGTAATGAGGGGGATTTTAACGCCCATTTGCTAAAATGTATTGGGGTAAGGGGTGAAATCTAAATAGTCGTATAGCAATCAGCGTCCCCTACCCTTGGTTCGCTAAAGGGGCGAGTGTGGAAGCCCAGCGTTAGGTTTAAAAAGGTAGGAGGCTTTTGAGGTTGTGGGGTTCGGGTAACGGAATATGAATAAACACATCGTTTCGCCGGATGGGCCGGAGAAAGAATACGAAGACGTGGTTTTTGATGGGCTGGCGCTGAAAGGGATAACTATATCTTCGAAACAGTTCTATGACTGTGTTTTTAAGAATTGCGATCTTACGGGGGTGGAATTTATCTCCTGTAAGTTCCCGGATTGCAAATTTATAAGCTGTAATCTGAGCCTGATCAAAGTAACGGGGTCGGCATTCCCTAACGTGGAGTTTAAAGATTCGAAGCTCGTCGGAGTAAATTGGACGGATGCTTATTGGCCGTGCATGAAGATCTCAGGTTCGCTGCGGTTCGTGAATTGCGTTATCAGCGATTCTAATTTTCTGGGGCTGTCGCTGCGGGACGGGTGCTTTATGAAATGCCTGGCCAAAGGCGCGGATTTCCGCAGCAGCGACCTTTCCCGCGCCAACCTCACCCATACCGACTTCACGGACAGCCTGTTCGGCGGCACCAACCTTACGGACGCTGACCTTACCCAGGCAAAAAATTACGCTATACGGATATCGGACAATCAGGTTAAAGGAGCCAAGTTCTCGATGCCGGAGGCTATGGCCTTGCTATACTACCTTGGCATTAAGATAGAGAGTCAGTAGTCAGGGGCGGATAGGGGACGGGGTGCTTAAATACTTAAATTGGTTTTTTGAGAGGTGACATATGGGCGTTAAAATAGGAGCGGTGTACGCGGGAGACCAGCAGGTGGAACTTACTCATGGGCCCAGCGGGAATAGGTTCGTCACCGATCTGCCGGTAGATAACGGGGGAAAGGGCCGGACATTTTCGCCGACGGACCTGTTCGCTTGTTCGCTGGCGTCGTGCATCCTTACCATTATGGCCAAGGTCGCGGAGCGCGACGGGGTGGATTTTAAGGGCGCTTCTATTGAGGTGGAGAAACGGATGCAGGAAAATCCCAGGCGCGTGGCCGCGTTCATCGGTGTCATTACCTTCCCTGCCGGTCTTCCGGAGCCCGAACGGAAGAAGCTGGCGGAGTGTATAAAAGCCTGCCCGGTGCACAGAAGCCTCCACCCGGAAATAAAAGTGGAATTTGAACTGCGATGATCATGGTTTTGGAATTCCGTGGACATAATAGTTATTAGATGGAATTGAGTATTGCGTTTTCGAATTGCTAAGAGTTGTTGCCCTCAAGAGCGTATTGCTAAAAACAAGAATCTGACTTAATACGAACGCGGGAAAATCATGGATAAAATTGAAGAAAGTTTTAATAAATGTCCTTTGTGCGGCGCGGGGTTGGAGCCGGTGCCTGACAGGGACAAAGGGGCCGTGGATTGTCCGAAATGCCGAAGTTCGCTTTGGTTTAGGGCGAAGGACAGGACCGGCACCTATTTCCGGGTGATGGAGAAGCCCGGGAAGAACGCAAAGTGCTCCTGCGGCAGCGGGCACGCTTATGTGCGGTGCTGCGGCCGCCGCGCAAAATAGCAGGGAAAAGGTGCCGGCAGACTTTTTACGATAGATACTTATAAGGAATTTTTCATATGGAAGATAAAACCGGTTCTGTTATTATTCGCTCTGAGGCACATGGGGATTTAAAGGCGGTTCGTAAACTGAATAAAAGGGTTTTTAAGGGAAATAGCGAGTCGATGCTGGTAGACGCTCTTCGATACTCATCCGATTTTATACCCGCCCTTTCATTGGTGGCGGAAAAGGAGGGGAAAGTTATCGGGCACATCCTTTTCTCCCGGATCAAAATTAAAGAGCAGGACAATATTACATCCGCCCTGGCGCTGGCGCCGATGGCCGTTCTGCCTGAATATCAAAACCAAGGGATAGGTACCGGGCTGGTGAAACACGGATTGGAGGAGTGCAGGAAATTAGGACATAAGGTGGTTGTGGTAGTGGGCCATCCGGAGTATTACCCGCGCTTCGGCTTTGTTAAAGCCGGAGAAAAAGGTCTTAAGCTGCCGTTCGAAGCCCCGGACGAGGTGTTTATGGTGCTTGAACTGGTTCCCGGGGCCTTGAGCGGAGTCCATGGAGAAATTGAGTATCCGCCGGAGTTTCACGGGGTAGTGTGATATGCGGGGAATAGGGTGGGAAATACGCCGGGGGTCTTTTAGAATTCATATAGCCCTTGCGCGGGTTAACCTGAATCCTGCAGTTCAGGATATATCTCCTTGATAAAATCAGGGAACAGAATTATTCTGCAGGATTCCCCGCAGTAGCGGATCGAGGATCAAGCGCTATGCGCGATGTATCCGAGAAGGTATATGCCTCCCGAATGGGCGTCCGCTATGCGGGCGGAAAGTTGCAACTGCAACTTTCAGGTTAATGGTTTCATGGTTAAAAAAACTGATCTTTCAAAGGGTGTGCAAAGCGAGAACCGCGCGGAGTGCTATCTCTGCCGCAGGGCGAAAAAAAATTGTTTGTGTGACATCATAAAGCCTTTCTCTACGAGGATGCGTTTTGTGATCCTTATGCACGACAAAGAGGCCCGGAGACAAAAAACAGGGACAGCCCGGCTTGCAAAATTATGCTTAAAGAACGCGGAACTATTAATAGGGACTGATTTCACGCGTAATGAAAGGGTGAATTCTCTGATGCAGGATCCCTCTTATAACCCTTTTGTCTTGTACCCCGGGCCCAAAGCCGTGAATTTCAAAACTTTAGGGAACGATGTTCTCAAATCTGAAGAAAAAACGCTTCTGATCTTCGTTATAGACGGGACATGGGCTTGTGCCAAGAGACTTTTAGGCAAAAGCCAAAACATTCGCGCCTTACCCAGAATCTCTTTTTTTCGCAGCTATATCTCCCAATTTACAATTAAAAAACAGCCCAAAGAACACTGTGTTTCTACTATAGAGGCCATCCGCTATTTGTGCGAAGAGGCCCAAGAAGCCGGCTATGAAAACCTTAACGCGCAAAGCGAAACCCTGATGGTCGTTTTTAAAAAAATGGTTGATACCCAGATTAATTATCAGGAGGGGAAAGCCAGACGGGGCGGCTAGGGGACGGTTTGACTAAATAACTAATATTAACAAGTCATAATCTGCCGGGGAATTAAAGTAAAATATAATATCGGTTGAGCTAAGATTATTTGAGGAGATGGGTGAGAAATATATGATGAATTGTCCTAGATGTTCTTCTGAGACGCTGGTGGAGACGCCTGCGCTGGGAAATATCCCGCTTGACATATGCCCGGGCTGCTCCGGAATCTGGTTCAACAAAGGCGAACTTGAAGACCTGCTTAAGCAATCGCAGGGTAACAGTTCGGCTGATTTAAATCTTATTAATCCCAAGGCCGGATGTCTCGTTTGCCCCGGTTGCAAAAACCAGATGTTGCGCGGAGGGCTTGTGAATCCGCTCTTGTTGGTGGATAGATGCGAATCCTGCGGCGGCGTGTGGCTGGATCCGCATGAACTGCGTCTCGTAAGGAAACTGCTTGGCCTTCCCGAAGATGTGTCCGACGTGAAGGTTGACAGGCCTTCCCCGGTCCCGGCGGTTCCGCCGGCGCGGGATGTCAAATCCACTCTGATAAAGGTTGTTTCCGCGGCCGGAGCTATACTGGGGCTCATCGGAATAAGTTTCGAAATATACCTTTATTTCAGTCCGACGGCGGCAGTGGCTCATGCGCCATCCGCGGGTATGGCCGCTGCCAGCGTCATATTTTTAGTCGGCGGTATTTTTGTTATGAATTGGATAGACTAAGAATATAATGGAAGCCGATAAATAGTTTGCGTCCGTCTGCTCTCAAAATGCGAAATTTAGAGCAGATATGGGATCAGCGGAGAGACTTTGAGGCTCGCGACGGAAGTTTGGTAGAATTAAAAGAGCGATAATGTTCGGAGGATGAATGAAAAAGAACATACTTATAGCTTTTATGGTTTTAATTGGCGCGGTTCTGAGCGTTCACGCCGCGAGAATGCGGGTTAATGGTCCGGCTGCCCAGAAGATGTGGGAGGCCCTGAATCTTATGGCCAAACTGGAGGATCTGCCTCTTCACGTTATTGAGGGAAGCTCCGACACGCTGGCGGTGCGCAGTCTTACCTGCGCTTCTGAAATGTACGACGCCTGTTCGTTCTTTGTTAAGGTGAACGGCGCTGAGAAGCTGATAGTTCATACCGACGCGGCGGCAAAGATCATAGACGCCCTTTACGCTAACGGCATTTCCCCGGTTGAGGACGATCCAAGCCTGTCCCAGTCCGCGGGCAATGTTTCCTGCTCTAAAACCAATGACTATTACGAGTGTGCTATAGCGGAGTGACCCGTCCGGCCTGATTTTGCAAAACGGCGGTCCTCCCCGCCGTTTTTTTGTCGATAAAAAAGGCAGCATGAGCCTTTGAGAATAAGATATACAACTGACTTAAAGGGTAAGGCGTCTGATATATATGGCTGCATCTTCGGATATGATCGAATTTTTTAAAGACGCTCTGCGCCTTGTTCCTGAGGTGACATTCCGGCCGATGATGGGGGGATATTGCGTATATAGTTCAGGGAGGATCTTCGGACTCGTATGCGGCGATACTTTGTTCCTGAAGACGACCGACCGGACAATACGCTTATTTCATGATCAAAAAACGAGAGCCTATCCCGGCAGCAAAAACACATGTCAGGTAAACGCCGAATGGCTGGAAGACAAAGAGAAAATGGCGGAGGTCGTAGGCTATACGCTTAAAAACCTGCATCTTCGCGAAGCGGCTCGTAAAAACAAGAAATAGCTGCAATTTTTACCGGAAATAAAAAACTGGCGGTTAAAATTATTTCAGGAGTCAGGCGCAGTATGAATGAAACGAATAAATTTTCACAGATGGAAGATCCTGAGCGCCGCTTTGACCGCATGACGCGGCTGGTAGGGCCGGAGGCGATGGAAAAGCTGAAGAAGGCCCATGTAATGGTGATAGGCTGCGGCGGAGTTGGTTCCTGGGCGGCGGAAACCGTGGCGCGCGCCGCGGTCGGGCGTATCACGGTGGTGGATTTCGACACCGTTTGCATCCGGAATTTCAACCGTCAGCTTCAGGCGCTGAGCGGAACTATAGGCAAGCATAAGGCGCTGCTCCTGGCCGAACGCCTGCGTCTTGTTAACCCCGAAGCGCGCGTTGACGGCGTGGCTAATTTTTTTAACGATACGACTTCTGAATCAATAATGGCCGAGCGCCCGGATTTTGTGATAGACGCCATCGATCATATTACCTCAAAATGTTTCCTTATAAATTATTGCCGCGAAAAGAAAATTCCGCTGGTGGTTTCCACCGGCTCCGGCGGCCGCCTGGATCCAACCCAGGTGCGGGTTATGGACCTTGGAAGGACCGAGATGGACCCGCTGGCGCGGGCAGTTCGCGGCATACTGCGCGAAAAATATAATTTCCCCAAAAAAGGGGATTTTGGCGTACAGGCGGTCTGCACTTTAGAGCAGTTTAGAAAACCCCATGAATCGACGGAGCTGACAGACTGTAAGGCGGGGTGCTTATGTCCCCAGGGCGAAAACGACTTTCAGAGCTGCACAAAGAAAAGCGTCGTGTTGGGAACGGCAGGTTTTGTGACCGGGGCCTTCGGGATGGCTTGCGCCTCGGTTGCGGTTCGGCATCTCACCGGATCACCGGAATGATAAGAAAAAACATAAGCCTTTTTGCGCGCAGATCACAGCGGATCATTGCCCGGGGAATGTGGATAATCTTAAATTGAAAATGGGATGATAAAACTGGTACGGTTAACCGGACGCGGCAGTGAAAACGACCGTCAACTTTGCGCGGAAGTCCCTAAAAAAGTCAAAATATTCATATGATGAAAAGAAAACTCCTGCTTGGTTTAATCCTGTCGATATCACTGCTTAGCGGCGTCAGCGCCGCAGAGGGGCAGACAAAACTTGTAAGCCATGCCGGGCATTATCTGGACCCAGGCGCACAGTCAATTTCACAGATCGCGCCGGCCCCGGTCGATGGATCAGATTTAGATAAAATAGACATGGCGACGCTTCATGAGTGGCAGAGTAAACGGACTCAGGCGGAATGTGAGCGCGCTAAATCTGAAACGAGCGCGTCCTACGAAGAAGTGTTCGGCGCTGTTTCCCCGTTCCCTAAGCCGCTTCCCAAAAAAGCCGCCGCCATCCTCGCTAAAATAAAATCCGATACAGATGAGACTGTTGTAATGATAAAGAGTCACTATAACAGGCAGAGGCCTTTTAAAAGGGATTCCACGCTTACGCCCTGCATCGACCCCGCTCGTGGCAAGATCGGCCCTCTCGCCTACCCAAGCGGCCACGCGACGATATCAAGAGTGTTCGCGCTGATCCTCTCCGCTCTTGTTCCGGCTAAAAAAGATATTTTTATGGCTAAGGCTGACGCGGCTGCGTTAAACAGGGTGATCTCGGGAGTTCATCACCCGTCAGATATCGAGGCCGGGAAGCGCCTGGCGGACAGCCTTTATTCGCAGTTCCTTGAAGTTCCGGCTTTTACAAAAGATTTAGATAAACTGCGTTCCTTGATTTTAAAACAGTAAAGAGGCGGCGGGAAATTGTCGAGTATGACAAAGAAAAAAGTCGTAGTGGCTATGTCGGGAGGGGTGGATTCTTCCGCCGCCGCGGCGCTTTTGCAGAAAGAAGGATATGAGGTTATCGGCGTTACGCTGAATCTGTTCTCTCCTGAGAAAGCCAAGGTGGCCTGCTGCGGCGCGGCGGAATCGGGGGCGAAGGCGCGGGCGGTATGCGACACTCTCGGTGTCAGGCATTATATCAAGAACGCAGGCGACATCTTCAAAAAACACGTTATAGATGAATTCGTGAAAAGTTATCTTGCCGGGGCTACGCCAAATCCCTGCGTGGACTGCAATCGCTTCGTTAAATTCGATTATCTTTTTGAACTGGCCAAGGCTTTCGGCGCCGAATATCTGGCCACAGGGCACTACGCGCGCATAGAGAAAGGTCAGGACGGATGGCGTCTTATGCGCGGTTTAGACCCTCTGAAGGATCAAAGTTATTTTCTTTACTGTCTCAAACAGGCACAGTTGCCTAATATCCTTTTTCCCTTAGGAGGGATGGCTAAGAAAGACGTCAGGCGTATCGCCGGTGAGCTGGACCTGCCTGCCGCCAAAGAAAAAGAGAGCAATGACATATGTTTTGTGGTGGATGGCGGTTACGATAAATACCTTAAGCATGCCGGCGGAGTTAAGCCCCGTCCGGGGAGAATTGTGGACGCGGACGGCAAAAAGCTGGGCCGGCATGACGGATTTTTTAATTTTACTATCGGCCAGCGGCGCGGCCTTGGCGTATATGGTGCGGAACGTCTCTATGTTACGGCGTTAAGACCGGAAACCAACGAGGTAGTGCTTGGGAAACTTTCAGATGCCTGCTTTGACAAGGTGGAGATTTCAGGGATTAACTGGCTGGCTAAAAAGCCGGCGGCCGGCGAACACATTGACGCGCAGGTGCGCTACCATCATAAACCGGCTGCCTGTCTTGTGGTCTCTTGCGAAGGGGAGGGCTTTTCCGGAGTTTTTAGCGAACCGCAGTTCGCTCCTGCGAAGGGGCAGTCGCTGGTGTTTTACGAGGGCGACAGGGTACTGGGCGGCGGGGTTATCAGCTCGGTCGGCAGATAGAGAGCAAAAGGATATAAGGAGTTTATTATGAACAAGAAAATTGGGGTTATCTTCGGCGGCAAGTCCGCGGAACATGAAGTCTCTGTCGAATCGGCCAAGAGCATGGTTAACAATCTTTGCCTGGCGGGTTACAAGGTAGTACCAATTTATATCCCGCAGCGCGGCGCGTGGCGTAAGGCCGCTCCGGAAACTGTTTCAAGCGGCAAAGTCACGGGGGGAAAGATAGAACCCTCCCTTGAGAAAGGGAACTTTATGCTGGACGGCAAACCTCTTAAATTGGACGCTGTGTTTCCGCTGATACACGGCTCCACCGGAGAGGACGGTATATTGCAGGGTTTCCTGGAGCTTGTGGGGCTGCCTTATGTCGGGTCGGGGGTTCTTGCTTCCGCCGCAGGTATGGACAAGGTCCTTTCAAAGGATGTCGCGCTTAAGCGCGGGCTTCCCGTTCTGCCGCATGTGGAAATATCCAGCCGGGAGAAGTGCAGCGTAACTGCCGGGATCAAAGCGGCGCGGCGCCTGGGGCTGCCGCTCTTCGTCAAGCCGGTACAGCTGGGTTCTTCCGTAGGCGTTACCAAGGTTAAAGCGTTCAAAGATCTGGCCGGTGCCGTGGCTTTTGCTTTCCGTTTTGATTCCAGGGTTATGATAGAAAAGGGGGTTGATCGCGCCAGAGAAATAGTCTGCGGGGTGCTGGGGTCGTCCCTGGCCGCCGGTTCAAGCGTGCCCGGAGAAGTCAGACCGAAAGGAAAACATGAGTTTTTTGATTATGATGCCAAATACCTGGACAATAATGGCATGGACTTTCTGGTGCCTGCGCCGATATCCGCTAAAACGGCTTTAAAAATGCGGGAGTTTTCAGCGGAAATATTTAAGGCCCTCGGCTGCCAGGGCATGGCCAGGGTGGACTTTCTTGTGAATCCCAAAAAAGAAAATGAGTTTTATTTCTGCGAGATAAACACTATCCCCGGCTTCACTTCTCACAGCCTTTATCCCGTGCTGTGGAAAAACACCGGCCTCGATCCAGTGAAGCTTTCCGACCGGTTGGTGAAGTTGGCTTTTGAAAGGCAGCGCGTAAGGCGCGGTCTGGAAACCATCAGAAAATAAGAATGGCAAGGAACTTATAGCCAGTCACTGTCTTTACTCTTCAGTGGCCCCGGTTTCATCCTCGTACACATATTCATATTCGTCGTCTGCCGCAGCCGCCGGTTTTTCGGTTACACGCTTGGGTGCCGGTTTCAGGGCCGGCTTTGCGGCGGCCTTGGGCTTACTGCTTTTTACGGCGCCCGCGCCAGTCTGGCGGCCTTTTTTCATCTTAGATTTGTTCTGCTCCGGATCCTGGGCGACATTCCATGTGACGTTCAGCGGTTTCGCGCTCGCTGTATCCAGTGCCTTCACGGTTTTCTTCTCATAATCAACTTCGTAGCTGTAAACCAGCTGGCCAGTCCGGTCCGCCAAAGGGATGATGGCGTTCAGTTCGAACAGGCCGCTAGGGAGTTCTTTTGCCTGCCAGGTGGCGATGTTGAAATTGCCGTTTCTGGTTTGCGCGTCTTCGTAAATCCTGGTCTCAAGTGTGACCCCGGCTGTTTTTGTCTCAAAGGTCCTTCCGATAAAGATGATTTCAGGAGTAAGATCTCTCTTGGCTGGCGCCGCAGCCTGGGGGATCGGGGCCTGTTGAGCGGCGGGGGCCTGTGCTTGGACGGCAGCCTGGAAGGGCTGCGGCGCCGGCGTCTCGGCGGTCCGGGGCGCGCTTAAGAATGGGACAGGGAAGGGCAGAAATTTGGTGACATCAAAAACACCAAAATTCTTCAAGGCGAAAGCGGCTCCGCCCACAACCGCGGCCAGCAGTATTAAGGTGATAAATAACTTAAATATTTTCTTTATTATCCACGCGATTGTCGATGTTTTTCCGCTGGAACCCTGGTCAATTATCTCCTGCTTAGCGTTTTCCTGAGGCGCCTTCTGTTCCGCAGGGGCCAGAACTCTTTCGCTTACCATCTTGGGACTCGCGGCCGCAGGGGCCTGCGCTAAAGAAGCCTTTATGTCTGAAATGGCGTTTTCAAGGTATTGGATTTTATCCATTACTTCGCGTTGAAACTGACTGGCCTTTATTGAAGACAGGACTTCTCCCAGCTGGCCGAGTTTATCTTTGAGAGGTTCTATATCCTGTTTCGTAAGTGAATTTCTGGTCAGTGCTTCAAGCCGGGAGCTTATTCCGTTCATTATTTCTTTGTCTACCGGGGTGGATTGTTTTTCAGAGGCGTGAGCAGAGACCGCTTCGGCTGACATTTGGGTTTCTTGTCTGTGTGTGTCAAACCCTTCCGCGCGATTATCTATCTGCGAAATGCTCATGGGATCGAAATTGGAGCTGGTGAAGCTTGGCGCAGGCTGCTGTCCCACGGTTTCCTGCTGGTTTTTTTCTCCGCTCAGGTGATTGACCTTGAAATCCGCTCCGTCTATGTGAGGCGCCGCCTCAGGGGGAGTCTGATCTATGGAATGCAGCGATAGCGGCTTCAGTTTGCTTTCCGGCATTTCAGCATTAAATACAGGCTGCGAATGCTCGCTTTTCACCTCGGACCCCGGGATGCCTGTATCGGGTTTGAACTGCTCAGCCGCGGGGGTTACCGCGGTGCCGAGCATGGCGGCTATCTCCGGATAGACGGAGGCCTCCTTCCAGTCTTCAGTAGTTGTTCCGACCGGAGTTTGCGGGCAGATCAGTGTCGATGCCCGAAAAACGGGGAGCTCTAAAAGCTTCTCTTTTTCGTAAGGGCCGAGTATCTCATTGTTTATGTATGCCCAATATTTCATATTAAAACTCCATGGTGTCGCTGATTTTTGACCGGGCTGAGTGTTCTCGCTAATATAAGGTTTATCATGATAAAAATCTGTTACAACTCATTATATAATTCTAGTTTTTAAGTGTTACAAAAATAATAAATAATAGTTAAATTATTGTACAATGCCTGTGCGGGTGTAGCAATAAGGGCTATGTGCCGCAAGCGGCCAATTTGTGAAGTTATCGCGGTATCTTCTGATGAATAAAAAGACTATTAAACTCCTGATCGCTATCTTTTTAGGAATCCTTTGCGTTTTTCTGGGGTTGATGGTTCTGGAGCGGTGCGGAGCCGGTAAGCCCGTCGCGCAGTTCAGTGCTCTCGCGCAGGCCGAGCGGATAATGGCCGAAGCGCGCGCCAGCGCCGTCACGAATGAAGCTGCTCCTGTTCCCTACCGAATTGGCCTTACTACGGAAAGCGTCCGATCCGAAGGGGCTATAATGATGGTCAAAGGCGGGGAATTCGAAGGCTTGGCCGAAGAGCCCCAGAACATGGCGGATATGCTGGCCGATATATCCGGTTCCGGTAAAAATAAAACCACGCCTGTTTACCTGACCGATAAAGATCTTGATAAAAAGATAGTTGTTGAAGGCCCGGGTAAGCCCGGGGCTCCCTTGAGTTATGCCGATGTGCCTAAACTGGGAAAAAACGCTTCCGTGACGGCGGATAAACCCATGATCTCTGCCCCTGTGGATTACAAAGTTTTCAGCGACTCTGAAACATGGCGGGCTTTCGCCTCCACGCATAAAGGTCTCTTTCCTCCGATAGAATTTTCAAGGGAAGAGATGCTCATTCTGGTTTCTGTCTCGGATCTGCCCAGCGGTATATTCAAGATAGACGGCCTTAAGAGGTCGGCGAAAGAAACCGTGGTGCTCTACCGGGTGGACCCGCTGGCCATGGCGGCAGACAACGGGATAAAAGAGCAAAACTTTTACTCCGCTATAGCTGTCCCTAAAAAAGTTGATATCAAGCTGGAACAAATCCCATAACAACTAGTGATTAGTGGAGCGTGGTTCGTGAGGCGCTGCTGCCGGGCATCATCGCTGATATGCGCGGTTCTGCCGCGCTGTCTTGCTGCCGCCCTGCCGCGCTAGTGTGATCGCTTCTTTCATGCTGGCGGCGCTTGCGATGCCTTTTCCGGCTATATCAAAAGCCGTGCCGTGTGCGGGAGAAGTCCGGACGAAAGGCAGGCCTGCGGTCCAGTGAGCCGCGCGTGATGCGCCTGGAATTATTTTTAGAGGCACCAGCGCCTGGTCGTGATAAAGGCATAGCAGGCCGTCCGAGAGGCCGCTTAGATGTTCCCTCCAGGCCGCGTCTGCCGGCACCGGGCCGGTTATGTCCAAGCCGCCGGCGCGCAGCCGAGAAATAGCCGGCTTAAGTATAGTGATTTCCTCAATCCCCAAAAGGCCTCCGTCGCCGCAATGAGGGTTTAGCGCCGCCAGTGTTATCCGGGGTTTCCGCACTCCGGCCGCTTTCAGCACTTCGGCAAAAAGAAGCGCTTTTTGCATTATCAGCTCTACGGTTATAGCAGAGGATACGCGCTTTATTGCGATATGTTCGGTTACCAGCGCGGCCCTGACTTTGCCTGCGGTAAAACCCATAAGCAGTTCCCTGCCGGTGAGGGCCCGGAAAAGGTCTGTATGGCCCGTATGGGGTATACCGGCCAGTTTCCAGGCCTCTTTTGAGATCGGGGCCGTGACCAAAGCGTTGAAACCGCCTGACTCGATCAGTTTTAGCGCGAGTCGCACTGCTTTAAAGGAGGCTAGTCCAGCCGCGGCGTCGGGGCCGCGCTTCCTAAAGTCCAGCCCTTCGGCGTCAATCGGGATAAAAGCCGCGTGTCCTGCCTTGAATCCGGCGGCCTTAAGCGCGGCCGTATCTCCCAGAATGGTGAGGTCAAGTCCGGCAGCGGCTGAGGATTTCAGGGCTTTCACCGTTATTTCCGGGCCTATTCCCAGCGGGTCCCCCGCTGTTATCAGTATTTTAAATTTTGCATTAGCCATATTGTTTCCGCGTTCCGCAAATAAAACGGGACAGGCTTTTGGCCTGTCCCGCTGGCCCGCCATATACTGCTATTTGCCGCCGGCTATAAAGTTCTCTATCTTGGCGTTACTGCGCAGGTCCTTCAGATAGATCGCGAGTTCTTTGCCGAAATTGGCCTGTGTCAGGAGCTGTTCGAGATCGTCCTTCACGGTCTCGTAACGCAGCTTCTGGGCGATACGTTTCTCGTCCACACGGATCAAGTGATAGCCGAACTGTGTGCTGATAGGCTTAGAAACTTCACCGAGCGCGAGCCCGAAAGCTTTTTCTTCTAATTCCTTGGGGAGCATGCCTTTGATGACATAGCCGAGATCTCCGCCCTTCTGGGCGCTTTCCTTATCGTCAGAAACCCTTAATGCCGTGTCTTCAAAGTCGGCGCCGCCGTCCAGCTCCTTTTTTACATTTTCAGCTTTTTTAAGAACCTTGTTTTTTTCGGTTAAAGGAACGGTCTCGTCAACTTTGAACAGAATATGCCGTACCCTGGCCCTTTCGGCCGTGAACTCCTTAAAGCGCTGCGCTACCGCCATAAGGTCCTGAGTGGCTTCTTCATCCATTCCGGCGAAGGCGGTTTTGTCACCCAGCACGGCGGCTTTTATCCTGTCAAAGTAATTTCTCACCTCGTATTCCTTTGGGAGGGCGGCTTTGGCGCGGATGCTCTCTTCTACCAACTTGCGCACCATCAGCTGTTTTTTAATTCGCTCACGGAATTCCTCCAGCGTCATGCTGTCTTTTTTTAGCTCTTCCGCGAACGCTTTTTCGGCGGCGTCCTCGCTCAGCGGCGCGTTGCTCTCGTCTCGTGAAAAACGCTTTTTGACCTCGGCCACGCCCATATCCAGTTCCCGGTCATAAACCTTGATCTTCATCGCCTCGGCCTTCTGCCTCAGGAGAGCTTCATCTATAAGTTTGTCCATGGCGGCCTTCGCTATCTGCTCCATGGCGTCCTTAGCCTTAAAAAAGTCGGGCATAGCCGCACGGTACTGCGAAACAAGCATGTCCTTGGTTTTGGAGTACTCGGACATCATCACCGGCTCATTGTTAACCTTGGCGGCCAGTTCTTCCATGACCGCGGCGCTCAATTGCGGGGCCAGCACGGTGGCGAGAGCCAGTACGGATATTCTATTTATAATTTTCATCTAAGACCTCCACTTTAGCCTTCTCCTGGAACTTGGCGAGATAGGCGTCGAATTTTTTCTTTTCCAATATGCGGCGTATTCTTTCCTTCACTTGCGCGAAAGCGGGCTTTGTCTGCGCTATCTTTTTGAGGATGTGGTAGCCCATTCCGGTTTTTACTACGCCCTGAACCTCTCCGGGGCGCATCTTAAAAGCCATCTCCTCAAGTTCAGGCATGAACTCGCCGAACATTACCGGCGGCAGGCGGACATTGTCTTTATCCATGGATTTTTCTTTGGCGAGTCTTGTGAAATCGGCTCCAGCTTTGACTTTTGCAAGCGCGGCCTCCGCTTCCTCATAAGTGGGCATAACCATATGCGCCACTGTTATTTCATAAGGAGTTTTAGCGTAAAATTCTTCCACTTCCGTATCCGAGACCTTAACGGCGCCCTGGCGCAGCTCGTCCACCCACATCTTTGCCAGCATATAATCCTTGTAGTAATTGAGCTTGGATTTGAGCTCGCTTTCCATGACGCTTACTCTTTTCTTGTAGTCCTCTGAGCGGGCTGTCGCGCTTTTTCTGGCGGCCAGTATCATCAGCTTTTCATTTATGATGATGTCCAAGAACTGTTTCCTGCCGGGCTTGGTTGAAAGGTAGCTTTGGGCGGTAGGCGGTATTTCCTCCATTTTTTGAAGGAGATAAGACTCGGTTATTTTTTCTGAACCCACTTTAGCTATGACCTTGTCATTTTGTTTAGAGCAGGCGGCGGCCATAAAGGCCGCGAAGAGAAGCGCTATAAGAGATTTTATTCGCATATTAAAATAAATTTAGCATTTTGCTCCATGAAACGCAAAGCGGAAAGCTTTTAAAAGGATCAGGAAAAAATATTCACGCGGGGTGTACCCTCCGGTCTGGTTTGGTGTAAACTTTGTCCTTGTGATGACCTCGCTGTATACAGCTTATTAACGCCTCTTGTTCATTTGATATAATTAAATCATGAAGTTTGTTAAGGATCTGTTCGCTTACATAGACGGTCTTCCTCCCCGTACGCTGGTGATGCGGACCATTTATCTTATAGCCGCGGCGGCTGTTGTGGCGATCCTTTGCGCGTCGCTGATGATGCGCAAGATCCTGGCCGACATCCCTTCCGTCGATAAGCTGGATGAATATACGCCGGCTCTAACCACTTATGTGTATGATGTTAACAATCAGGTGATTGCTGAGTTCTCCGTGGAGAAGAGGGCTATACTGCCTTTGGGCCGCATCCCCATTGATATGCAGAACGCCGTCATAGCCATGGAGGATAATAATTTCTTCAAACATTGGGGCATCTCTCCTAAAGGAATCGCGCGCGCCCTGCTGCGGGACCTTATGCACACCAGGGCGGCCCAGGGCGGTTCCACCATCACGCAGCAGCTTTCACGCGGTATTTTTTTAAAGCCTGAGAAGACTATCACCCGCAAGATAAAAGAGATCTTCTTGGCGCTGCAGATAGAGAGCAATTTTTCTAAAGCCGAGATACTTCAGCTCTACCTTAATCAGATCTATTTCGGTGCCGGAGTCTACGGCGTGCAGTCAGCCGCCAAACTTTATTTCGGTAAGGACGTGCCGGAGATGAATCTGGCTGAATGCGCGCTTCTGGCGGGCATCATTCCAAGTCCTGAGAGGTTCTCGCCTTTCTCCAGTCCCGAAAAGGCAAGGCTCAGACGCTATCTGGTACTGGAGCGGATGCTTGCCGAGCATTACATCACCGCGAAAGAGATGGATGAGGCTAATAAAGCGCCCATTCCGGCCGAGAAATCCACCCTGCTTTCAAGCCACGCCTCTTATTTTGTCGAGTATATACGCCAGCAGCTTCAGCCCAAGTACGGGGTTGACCAGCTTTTAAAGGGCGGTCTTAAGATCTATACGACACTGGACCTTTCCATGCAGATCCCCGCGGAAGATATTATGGAAAAGTATCTGGTAAAGTACGACTCGGATTCTTTTAAGTCGCGCCAAGATAACGGAGGGGCGGAGGCCGATATTTCTTCCAGCACTTTGCAGGGCGCTTTTGTGATCCTGGATGTGAAGACGGGCGGCATAAGAGCCATGATCGGAGGCAGAAATTACCGGGACAGCAAATTCAACCGCGCGACGCAGGCCGCCAGACAGGCCGGTTCAACTTTTAAGCCGTTTGTGTGGATGTCAGCGCTGCTGAACGGCTATACTCCGGCAACGATCGTGGACGATTCACCCATGGCCTATTATTACGACGGCAAAGACTGGCGCCTGATCGAAGGAGCCACTGATCAGTATTCTATTAATATCGCTATCCAGCCCTTTATGGGCAACCAGGATTTTAAGATCTGGGTTCCCAGCGACTTTGACGAAAAATTCCTAGGCAGCATAACACTGCGCAGGGCGCTGGAACTTTCAAGGAACCTGGCTTCCATCTATCTGGTCACCAGGGTCGGTCCCACCCAGGTGGTGGATGTGGCCCATAAGGCCGGGATAAAGCGGAGCCTTGAAGCCGTGCCGTCCATAGGCCTAGGCACGTCATTGGTGACTCCGATAGAAATGGTGAGCGCATTTTCCACTTTCGGCAACGGCGGAATACATGTTGAGCCGTTCTCCGTGTTCCGGGTGGTGGACAACAACGGGAAGGTTTTGCAGGAATATATGCCGGAGGAGCAGGAAACTTTTACTCCACAGACTTCATATCTGCTGCTTAATATGATGAAGGGCGTTGTTCAGCGCGGCACCGGGGTTTATGCCAGCCGCCTTAAGCGGCCCATAGCCGGCAAGACCGGCACCAGTCAGGATTCAAAAGATATGTGGTTTATCGGTATGACCCCGGACCTCGCGGCGGGGGCCTGGATGGGTTATGACGATATGACGTCGCTGCCTATGAAGGATTGGACCGGCGGAGGGACCGTGCTGCCATGGTGGACTGAGATCATGGATGCAGTGTTAAAGGAACAGCCGATAAGAGATTTCTCCGCGCCGGATGGAATTGTTTTCGTGACAATAGATCCGGAGACCGGTAAACTTGCCCTGCCCACTTGCAGAAAAAAACTTCTTGAGGCCTTTATAAAAGGCACAGAGCCCACGATTTTCTGCGACGCGCAACACTAATTAAATTCAAGATTTAAGATCCCAGATTCAAAATTACGGATTTGAAATCAAGAGATCCCTGTAATCTTCAATTTCCTTTATATATTCGGATGATTCTGGCGGAGGCCGCTGTGCGGCGGACTGGCAGAAGGACGGGCGTGCCTATTCTGACGCCCTGGATGCCGGTTATATCAATAAGCGTGTGGGCTATGGCCGAGCGTCCCACGAAGGGGGCCTCGCGGCCGTTTATGACTCCCCAATAGGCTTGTCCAGCGGATATGTTTATCGATTTTTCCGACGGCTCCAGCGTGAGCCCGTCGGCGTAGCCTGCCGGGACGGTCGCAATAGTCATGGGTTTGCAGGCGACATACTCGCTGGCGTAACCCAGCGATTCCCCTTTTCTGACCGTTTTTATGGAAATAACGCGCGCGTAAAACTTCCAGGGGCGCCTGAGTCCCTTTATGGGCGGACCCTTGGTCTTTTCCAGATAAACCTTTGAGGGGTAAAGCCCGTAAAGCAGATTCCCTATCCGAACCATGTCCAACTGCCAATGCGGGAAATCGCAAAGCACCGCGCTGTTGGCCGCGTGCAGTTTGATGCGCGGATAAAAAGTTTTAGCGTACTGCCCTGAATCCATGAATGAAGAAAGTTTTTCCTCGGCTTCGATCATGTTTTTAAGCGGGGTGTATGCGATGTGCGTGCTTAAGGCGGCGGGAACGGCCTTTTTGAATTTCAGTGTTCCTTTCAGGAAGGCCGGCAGGCGCATGGGCTCCACGCCCCAGCGCTTAAGACCGGAATCCACATCGATATGATAATAAGTTTTCTGTCCGGCGGGCGTTGCGGTATCCAAAGCTCTGATAAAGTCAAGGGAATCGGCGGTAGGCGTCACGCCCAGCTGAATAAGATCTGAAACTGAGGAGGCTGGCGCGGGGGCCAAGGCTGTAATAGGGGCTCTTACTCCCTGCCGGCGGAGCAGAGCCGCTTCTTCCAGGGTCAGCGTCCCCAGTGCGTCGGCCCCGTTAGCGAGAGCGGATCTTGAAATTTCCAGCGCACCGTGTCCGTAGCCGTCTTCTTTCACTACCGCCATCAACGCCACGCCCGGGTTAAGAGCTTTTTTTATAGCCCTGACATTGGCCCCGATGATTTTAAGATCAATTTCTATCCATTTCAGCATAGATCAGTAAGACAGCGCGGCAGTCTGAAACTATTACATTATCCGATAAAATTATATCATTAAACCATGGATATCAAGATCGTCAGGGGCGCGCCAAACGTCAGCGCGAGGGCCATGTGCCTGCTCAGGACCCTTGAGGAGAAAAAAGGCGATATTCTTCTGGTGGTGAAAGAGGAAGAGGAATTCGCAGATTACGCTAACGCGTTTAATTCACTCAAGGGGATGTCATGTGCGCCGGTAGATTTTGAACCGCTTTTTTGGGGTTCGGACGCGGCCCTGCGTGCCCAAGCCCTGAAATTTCTTTATGTCCGTCCGGGCGGCAGGTCCCTCATCCTGCTCACCACTCCCGAAGGCCTGTCCGAAAAGATGATGGAGCGCGGCGCTTATCAGGGTCTGGCCTTCGAATTCAGTCCGGGCGGGACCTATCCGAGGGCCGAGTTGTCCGGGAAATTTCAGAAGGCCGGCTACGCGCGCGTCGCCTTTGTTGAGAGCCGCGGGGAATACGCGGTACGCGGCTCCGTTGTGGATTTTTTCCCTCCCGACTCCGAAAAACCAGTCAGGCTTTTTTTCTCCGACAGGCTTGAAAGTATCAGGTTCTTTGAGATAGATACCCAGAGCACATCCGGTTTCCTTGAAAGGGCCGCTGTCACACCCAACAAGACAGTGGATAGTGGTAATCCCGGCAGTTCAGGGACCCTCGGCTGCCTGACCGGGCCGGGCTGGCGGGCTTTTCTGGACCAGGGGCTGGAGCTGCAGGAAGGCGTGGCGATAGCCGCTGATGAAGTATTCTCCTTCGCCGCGCTCCCGGCCGGAGTTTCCGGCGTAAGTTTCGGCGCGGTTTCCAACATGAGTTTTAATTCAGATTTAGCTCTGGTGGAAAAAGAAATCAGGCGTCTTAAAAAAGAAAAATATGACGTTACGCTTTTTTGCATAAACCGGGGAGAGGTAGAGCGTCTCAGCGACCTCTTTGAGGAAAAGGGCCTGGCCGACCTTGTGACTTTCAGGACCGGTTATATACAGGAGGGTTTCATCTACCCTCCCGGCCGCGCCGCCGTGCTCACCTCTTCCGAGATATTCCAGCGCCGCTACCGCATAGACCTGAAGGGTTCCAGGCCGAAGGGGAAATCCTTCAAGTGGGCGGACCTTAAAACAGGCGACTTTGTGGTGCATGAAGACTACGGCGTGGGCAGATACCTCGGTATCAAAAAGGCGTATTACCGCAACGCGAACAACGAGAATACGGAAGACGCCGATTGTCTGCTCATGGAATACGCCCGCGGCGATAAACTGATGGTGCCGCTCCACGAGTTCAACCGGGTGCAGAAATTCATCAGTTCTGAGGGCAAAGTCCCCAAGCTTTCCCATATGGACACAAAGACCTGGCACGAGCTCAAAAGCCGCGTCCGCGAAGAGGTTCAGACCCTGGCCCGCGATATTCTCAAGGTCGAGGCTGAGCGAATGGCGATGAAGACAATAGCGCTCCCGGAAGCCGGGCGCATGGAGAATGAATTTGCCTCATCTTTTCCTTTTGAAGAGACGCCGGATCAAAACGCGGCGATCCGCGACGTGCTTACCGATCTTGAATCCGCCAGTCCAATGAACCGCCTGGTGGTTGGAGATGTGGGCTTCGGAAAAACCGAAGTGGCTATGAGGGCGGCCATGCGTGCGGTATTCAACGGTCGGCAGGCGGTGGTTCTGGCGCCGACCACCATTCTGGCTGATCAGCATTTCCGTAATTTTTTTAACCGGTTCAAGGAATTTCCGGTCAAGATCGGCGTTATCTCCCGGTTTGAGACCCGCTCCGACCAGAAGAAAATACTGGAGGAGCTGGCCCATGGCAAGTTGGATATCGTCATAGGTACGCACCGGTTGCTGCAGAAGGACGTGAAATTAAAAAATCTCGGACTACTCATCATAGATGAAGAACACCGCTTTGGCGTCAAAGACAAGGAAAAGCTGAAAGCCATGGCTAAGGGCGTGCATCTGCTGATGCTCTCGGCCACGCCTATCCCCCGCACGCTTTACCAATCGCTTTCCACTTTAAAGACAATGTCGGTGATAGAAAGCCCGCCGGTCGGCCGCCTGCCGATCTCCACCCAGGTCCGTCCTTTCGACGAGACCGCTCTGGTGAACGCGGTGAATTTTGAGCTGGCCCGCGGGGGACAGGTTTACTATGTTCATAACCGCGTGCAGACCATAGATTCGCGCCGGGCTTATCTGGAAAAAATAATGCCTTACCTGCGCGTGGCGGTCGTGCACGGGCAGATGAAGGGCGAGCAGATAGAAAAATATATGTGGGACTTTCTGCAGAAGAAGTACGACGTCCTTATGGCCTCCACTATTATCGAATCCGGCCTGGATATCCCCAGCGTCAATACTATGATTGTCGAGAACGCCCACGAACTGGGGCTGGCCCAGCTCTATCAGCTGCGCGGGCGGATAGGCCGTGAGAAGCAGAAGGCCTACTGCTACCTGTTCTACCCGGGATGGATGAAGAAGGCTCCCGGCGGAAAGCGGGAGGGAGTCAGCCGGGAGATGCGCTCTTCATTCGGAGCGCCCTCGACCGACGACGGACCGCGCGATGAGAAAAGTATCAGCGAGCTCGCCATGAAGCGGCTTAGCGCGCTTGAGGAATTTACCGAGCTGGGTTCGGGCTTTCGCCTGGCGATGCGGGACATGGAGCTGCGCGGTGCTGGGGAACTGCTGGGGGTGCGGCAGCACGGTTTTATAAATTCTATCGGCCTTGAAATGTATATCAAGCTTCTGAACGGGGAGATAAACCGCATTAAGGGCCGCGGCCAGGATGTGGAATTGCCGGATGTAAAGATAGACCTGGAACTCCCGGCTTTCATACCGGAAGATTATATAGGCGACGATATGGAACGCCTGAATTTTTACAAGAAGCTCCTGAACGCGGATCTGGAAAAAGTGGATAAGGTGATGGCGGGGCTGGAAGACCTGTCCGGCCCGGCCCCGGAACCGTTGAGGAATCTTGCAGCCATCATAAAGCTTAAAAAAGGTCTCGCCAAACTCTCGGTCAGGTCCGTGGTGCAGAAAGATGAAACCTACGAGATATTTTTTCAGCCCAAGGCGCCTATAGGTGTGCCTGCTATCAAAAAATGGCAGGAATTATTCGGTTCTTCTCTCATATTTCTGCCGTCGCGTTTCGGCGATGGCATCCGCATCAAGACCTCCGCCCCCGCCTTTGAAACCATACGAAAAGCCATGCAGGCCCTGAAATAACTGCCAAGTTATCCAATAAATAACCCTGACAGTGTTTTTATATCGCAATATGAGATATCAAAACATGGCCGCGGTCGCCACTTTACCTATGGCTTTCCCAATGAAAACCTGCTAAACTATGAGTAGAGAAGCAGATAGTAGGTGTGATAAGCGGGGGCGAATAGGTTCGACGGCAACTTATCGTGTCAAAGTTGCAGGCCATGGTTGACCAGGCCATGTAAAACAGGGTCAAAAACAAAAAAGCCAACTCAAACGAGATGGCCTGGGCTCACGCTTAAGTGAGCCTCGCTGCCGGACGTCTCTCTGCAACGTCCGGTGAGCGTCAAAACGCAGGGTGCTGTCCGCGTGTCGCGCTTCGTATGCGCGGGCAAAAGACCACACGGAGCTTTGGACCGGCTTTGTCGTCCTGAACTAGGCCGATCCGAGACAAACTCAGGACTAAGCCTGTAGTGACTCTGACATGTAATTGTCGGACCCGGGTGCGAATCCCGGCGCCTCCATAAATTTAAAAGCCGGTTTCCGAAAGGGAACCGGCTTTTAAATTTCCGGGATTCGCAGCCGACCCGAGCGCGTCCGGTGGACGATGAAGCGAGGGCGGCCGGCTCCGGAGGAAGGAGCGGGAGCGACTGGGGGAGGAGGAATCCCGGCGCCTCCATAAATTTAAAAAGCCGGCCTTCTTTAAAGGCCGGCTTTTTATTCAATGACGTCTATTGGAATTTTATCTCGCCGGTTTTGTTCAGCAGATCATTTCCCGGCGCGCTGTCCTTTACTTCCACTCCCTGCGCCTCCGAGTTCTTGCCCGCGGCCGCCGGAGCTTTTTTGAGTGCAGGGATGTACTCGGCTAAGGCCGAGATCTTGGTCACCGCCTCGCCCTTGCCTTCTTCCTGACCCACTTGGTATGACACGGCGCACCCACCAGAGGGGGATTGTACGAAGTCGGTGCCGCCCCGCACCAGGATGCCTTCTATCAGGTTGGTGCGTGCGTTAAACACCGCAGAGCCGGAGTTCCCGCCGAAAGTGTCCAGGTCCGTCATAAAGAAATACCTGGGGCCGGCGTCGCGCACTTTGGCGTCGCCCGCCACTTTCAGAGGCAGTCCGACCGGGTGCCCGATAACGAACATCGGGTCGCCTTTGGCGAGTCGCTGCTTACGGTTAATGGCCAGCGGTTTATGTCCATCCACCTTCCTGTCCAGCTGCACCAGAGCGTAATCCGGACCGGTCCCGCCGTTTATCATGCTGCCTATCAAAGCGCTGATGGCGCTCACAAAGCCGGTGGGCTGCGTGCTGAGGTCGCGTTTGATTATCTTCTTGCAACCGTAGACCTCGCTCGCCGGTATACTGGTCACCGCGTTGCCTCCTTCGCTCTTTACCGCGAAACCGAACACGAATTTAGTGTCGGCGCATCTTGTCTCGTTCGTTATACAGTGGCCCGCGGTCATGACGATGTCTTCGCCCACCAGCGTGCCGGAGCAGAAGGCCCCGATCGGCTGGTCGCGAAACCGCTCTGTGGCGCAGAGATTAAGCGCCTGGCCGAAATTCATAGTGTTAAGGCGGAAGGTTTTGCCGTCTCCCGCTATGTTTTTTGATTCCCAGAGGGAAACCACCGAGTCCGCGAGTTTCTGCATTTCGGATGAAGACGCGAATAATTCCTGTCTGTTGTCGCTGCCGTAAATGCTTTTTTGTTCCTTGGCTCCCGCAGTTAAGGGGAGGATGATCAGCGCGCAAACCAGTAAATTTTTCATAAGCTCCTCGCACCCGTAGTATGCCGCGCTATGTTATACCCTCCGTGGTGATATTTGTCAAGGGCCTGTAGAATATCGCAACATGTTGAATTTTGGCCGTTTAAGCCGGATAACGGAGATAGTTCGGTTTACAGTCCGGTATGTGAGGAAAACATCCCCAAAAGCCACATAAACCCAGATTGTCTTTCCGGCGAAAGCCGGAATCCATGGATATCAACGACACTGGACCCCGGCTTCCGCCGGGGCGACATCAAAGGCTTCACCAGAACGATGAAAAATGTCTCGACGATATCTTCGCCTTGCGTGAGCTTGCTGGAAAACATCCTGAATTTAGCATTTCCCCGGCCTTTATTGTATTATAGTCTTGGGCAAAAAAACCCGGTAGGCCCGCTTCCGGCGGAAACCTAAACCTAATTTTTGGAGGAACAATGGAAGAACAGAATATTCACGCTCAGACCCCGGTTCCCGCTCCGGCCGCGCCTCAAATTCACCCTTCGCCAACGCAGACAAATACTTCCCGGACCAGGCTTTGGTTGAAGATTATCGCCGCGCTTTACGCCGCAGCGCTGGTGGTTTCGTTCGTGGTGATATCCAAGGTGGACGGCGCCAGTAAATCCAGATCTAAAGACATGGATCTGTCCAACCTCGCCGGTATCGGTGCCGCCAAAAAAGATGCCGTAGCTGTAATACCGATATTCGGGGCCATCTACCAGACGGATTCCTCTAAAGTCTGGGAGCGCGGCAGCCAGCAAATAGCCAGGCGCATAAAGGCCGCGGCCGATAAAAAAGAAGTCAAAGCCATACTCCTTGACATTAACACCCCCGGCGGCAGTGTGGGCGCCGTGCAGGAGATATATTCCGCAATTCTGCGCGCTAAAGCCGAGACCAAGAAACCTTTCGTGGCCCGTTTCGGCGACGTGTCGGCCAGCGGCGGCTACTATGTGGCTTCGGCCTGCGATAAGATAGTTTCCGAGCCTGGCACCATAACAGGATCCATCGGTGTGATTTTAAGCGCCAGCAACTTTGCCGGTCTCATGAATAAGGTGGGGATGCGCAGTGAGGTTATAAAGTCAGGTAAATTTAAGGATATCGGTTCGCCGATGCGCGACATGACCGCTGAAGAGCGCAAACTTCTCCAGACTCTTATAGACGATTCTTATGACCAGTTCGTGACCGTAGTGTCCGAGGGCCGCAAGATGCCGATCGCGGAGGTTAGGGCTCTTTCCGACGGACGCATCTACACCGGGCGTCAGGCCTTTGACGTTAAGTTGGTTGACAAGCTGGGCGACCTGCAGGACGCACTGGATATGGCCGGGGAAATGGGGCATATCGGTAAAAATCCGCGCGTTTACCGCGAGATGGACCCGATAGATCAGTTCTTTTCCATACTTGAATCTAAAGTAGGCTTTTTTAGCGGCGTTTCTCTGGAAAAAGTGGTTGGCGCGTCGCCCAGACTGGAGTACCGCTGGTACGGATTTTAATTACAGCAGTGGCTAGTGTTAGTGGTTAGTGGCGAGTGGTCAGTGGCGAATTACCGATCACGCTCTTCTGTTTCTGTCTTGCTGCCGTACTGCCGTGCTGGTTTGCTGCCGCGCTGAATTTAACCTTTAATTTTTAGGAGACATTATGAGTTTTATTACAACCGTCGCTGACCTGATTGACGACCCTCAGGGAGTCATTGACCGGACAAGCAACAGAGACCTCGGTTGGGCCGGGGTTTTCGGCTATCTGCTGGGTGCCTTCAGCTTATTTACCTTCCTGCGATTTTTTTCCGCGGTTCCCCCGGGGATTTATTCCTTTATCAGCATACTGACGCTGGTGCTCGGTGTGAACTTTTTTTTCGCTTCCGGCATTCATCTGTTCCTTGAAATGACCGGCGCCGGAGGGAACGCCCTGAGGCTCTTTTTCCTGCTTGGTCTTACCGAACTTTTCTGGTCGGTGCTGATCCCTCTGGGATTTCTGGCAAAACTGGATTATCTGAGCCCCGTGACCGACTTCTTGTTGTGCTTTATAGTGATTGTTGTAGCCAGGATCTCGGTCATAAGGCGGCTTTACGCCATTTCCCGGAGCAAAGCGCTCCTGTCGATATCTATGCCTTACGCCGCTATCCTTGCCGGCTTTTTCATGGCTTTTATATACGCGGTAATTTATCTGGTCTGGTTGATAGTGTAAGGATGCTATAAGCCATAGGCCATAAGCTTTAGGCTGTAGGCAGGAGGATTGTCGGGCCATAATAGTTCCGCGCCCGCCGATAAATCCTGCGCGCTATTCCAGTCGCGCCACAATTCACCAGGAGCCATATTGTGAAAGCTTTCAACGACAGCGTGATCTATTTTATAGTGGTGGACCGGTTCTTCAACAGCGACCCGGCCAACGACAAGGGGCGCAATCCGGAGTCCACCGATCCCTCGCGTAAAGACTGGTTCAAATACTGGGGCGGGGATATCGGCGGAGTGCTGGCGAAGCTTGACTATCTTAAAGAGCTCGGTGCCGGCGCCGTCTGGCTTACGCCGCTTTTCGAGCAGGCGCGCGGCCTTGTGGACGCGGAGGGCCGCGGGATAGCGGCTTATCACGGCTATTGGGCCAGGGATTTTAAGCGCCTGGACGAACATCTCATTTCCGACCCCGCGGAGGCGCGGGTCTTCGCTTCCGATAACACCATTGTGGCCCGCCTTTCCAAAGCTCTGCGCTCCAGGGAGATGAAGCTGATCTTTGACATCGTCTGCAATCATTCAAGTCCCACCCATTGTCCGGACGAGGCCGGAAAAGTTTCAAAGGGTGAACTTTACGACGACGGCAAACTCCTCACTTCCTACGATAACGACACTTTGGGCTGGTATCACCGCAACGGAAATGTGACCGACTGGAACTCCGTATCGCAAGTGGAAACCCGGGAGTTCTGCGGCCTTGCCGATTTTGACGAACACCATATAGGTTACAGGACATACATAAAGGATGTCATGAAGCTCTGGCTGGATAAGGGCGCGGACGGCCTTCGCGTGGACACGGTTAAGCACATGCCGCTCTGGTTCTGGCAGGAATTCGTCTCGGACATGCTGACCCACAAGCCGGACCTTTTTGTTTTCGGGGAGTGGTTCCAGGGAGGCTGCAACGATCCCGCTTCCGTGCACTTCAACAACAAGAGCGGCATGGGGATGCTGGACTTTTCATTGCAGCGCGGGCTGGAAGATTGTCTGGCCAGGAATTTATATCGCGGGTTTTTTATGGTGGACGATGTGTTCAAAAAAGACTGCCTTTTTGACGATTGTCACCGGCTGGTTACTTTTATAGACAACCATGACATGCCGCGCTTTTTATCCGCCGGCGCCACTCCGCGCAGGATGGAACTGGCTCTGGCGCTTATACTTACCTGCCGCGGCACGCCGTGCATCTACTACGGTACAGAACAATACCTTAATAATTCCACCGCCGGCGGTAACGACCCTTATAACCGGCCCATGATGGAGGGCTGGGACACCGCCACGCCCGCTTTCAGGCTTATAAAGGCTTTGAGCAGCGTGCGTAAAGAGAACCGGGCGGTACAGCGCGGCAGCCAGCGCGTAAAATATCTGAGCGAGGACCTTTATGCTTTTACGCGGGTTTACCGCTCCAGCGCGTGCCTGACCGTTCTGAATAAAGGTCCCAAAACCATGGTTACGCTGAATGATATTGAGTTCCCGGACGGCGTTTATAAAGACGCGCTTTCCGACCGCGCTATCCGCGTATGCGGGGGAGTTATAGAAAATTTGCGGCTGGACGCGGATGCGGCCATGGTATTCTCACATTTGGGCGAAGTGAAGCGGCACGGAGGACTGACAGTCAGCTTCATGCTCAACGGCCTTGAGACCGCCTACGGAACTAGTTTAAAAGTGATCGGCAATTGTCCCGAACTGGGCTCGTGGGACGTGCAGAAGGCTTTCCCGCTGGAATATGTGAACCAGAATCTATGGATGGGCGATATCGATATCGTTGAAAGCGCCGGGCGGCAAATCACCTATAAATTTATAGCCGTAAACTCCGACGGCTCTACGCAGTACGAGGATTGCATCGCCCACGCGCGTCTGCTTCCCGCCGAAGGTTATGTCATAAACCGGCATAAATGGAGCTGAGGGACGAGGCCAGGTGCTATTTCAGGAGCTTGGCGAGTTTGGCTGAGAGTTCCGTCAGATGGGCTTTAAAGCGGGGCTGTTTCTTCTCTATCAGGGGGATCAGAGTTTTTCGCAGCCAGTTGCGCCGGTATTTTTCATCCTCGTTGGATTTATCCTTCCGGTGGGAAAGGGCGTTGGCTTTCATATATTCCATTATTTCGGTCCGGGTCACAGGTAGCAGCGGTCTTATGACCGATATCCCGGCGGCGCCTGCGCCGTGCAGTGCGCGCTTCACCGGTATACCCAGCAGGCCTTTGGGTTCAGTGCCGCGCAGGAGGTTAAGCAGGAAAGTTTCGGCGTGGTCATCCGCGTGATGCGCGGTAGCTATCAGGCGGAATTTTCTTTTCAATGCGAGTCTTGTTAAAAAATCATAGCGCGCGTGTCTCGCGGCGTGTTCCACGCTTGTTTTCAATTTTTTTGCCAGGGCCGGGACGTCGGTTTTCGCAGTAACGGTTTCAAGACCGTAGATCCGGCCCAATTTTTTTACGAAGGCCTCGTCTTTATCGGCCTCTTTGCCGCGGATCTTATGGTTCAGGTGGGCTATGATGAGCGTAAGGCGGAGGCGCCTGGCCTGCTTGGCGAAATAATCCAGCATCATCACTGAATCCGGCCCGCCGGAAACGGCCAGCAATATCAGGTCTTTTTCCCTGAACAGTCCGTATTTTCTGGCCCCTGAGTTTATCTTGTCCCAGAGCCGGAGAGTGCAGGATTTTCCAGAAGTCATAAAGTGATTATATCAAATGGCCGAAAGGCAATAGCGCGGCAATTATCCAAAAAACGTAAAACCAGGTCGTCTTTCCGGCGAAAGCCGGAATCCATGAATATTTACGACGCTGGACCCCGGCTTTCGCCGGGGAGACGGCAAAGTCTTGCCAGAACGATGAAAAATGTTCAGACGAGGGTATGCGTATTATGTGACAATTTCCGCGCTTACCCAAGTATTGTATAATTATGTCTGTATCCGCCCGAAAACTGCGGCAAGGAAACAGTTTATGAAGAGTTATGAAATAAGAAAAAGTTTTTTGGATTTTTTCGCCAAGCACGACCATCCCGTTGTGAAGTCCAGCCCGCTTATTCCCGAGGGCGACCCCACGCTCCTGTTCACTTCCGCGGGGATGGTGCAATTCAAACCCTATTATCTGGGCTTAAAGACCGATAAAAAACGGGCCGCCTCCTGCCAGAAATCTTTCCGCACTACCGACATCGACAATGTGGGCAAAACCATACGGCACCTGACATTCTTTGAGATGCTCGGCAATTTTTCTTTCGGCGACTATTTTAAAAAGGAATCTCTAGTCTGGGGCTGGGAATATCTCACGAAAGAAATGGGCCTGCCTGCCGAACGCCTTTACCCGTCTATATACAGGGGCGGATTGGCCCCGCGCGACGAGGAAGCCCGCGCCATCTGGGAAAGTATCCTGCCCAAAAATCTGCATTCCCACATAATAGAGCTGGGTGATAAAGATAATTTCTGGTCTATGGGCGATACCGGCCCTTCCGGCCCCTGTTCCGAAGTTTACTGGGACCGCGGAGAGAAATACGACCATAAAGGTTGTGAAGGCCCCGGCGCCTGCTCCTGTGACAGATATATAGAGATCTGGAACCATGTTTTTACCCAGTTCGACAAACAGGCAGACGGGACGTTTAAATCGCTGCCGCGCAAGAATATCGATACCGGCATGGGTCTTGAGCGGCTGACCTTTGTCGTGGAGGGAAAAGAGTCTCCTTTTGAAACCTCTCTTTTCTATCCCATAATTTCGTCCGCCGAAAAACTGCTTAAAGCCGAATACGGCTCTTCCGCGGAGGCCGCCTCCGCTTTCCGCATAATCAGCGAACACCTGCGCGCCTCTTCTTTTCTTATCTCAGAGGGAGTTATTCCGTCGAATGAGGGCCGCGGCTATGTGCTGCGCCGCCTTATACGCCGCGCCAGCCGCTACGGCCGCATAATGGGCGCAAAAGAGCCGTTCCTGCATAAGTTGACTCCGGCGGTCTATGATATTTTCAGAGGCGTTTACCCTGAAGTCGAGGCGGCTTCGAAGCAGATATCTGAAACTCTGCGTTTTGAGGAGCAGGGCTTTATAGAAACTTTGGAAACCGGAGAGGGATTTCTTTCAAATCTGCTGGAAAAATTTCCCGGCGGCATACCCGGCGTCGAAGCCTTCAGCCTTTACGAGACCTACGGCTTTCCTTTTGAACTGACCCGCGAACTGGCGCTTAAAAAAGGCGTGCCGGTTGACGAAAAAGGTTTTAACGAAGCGCGCCTGACCGCGCAGGGCGTGGCGAAGGCAGGGTGGAAGGATTCCGGAGAGCAGAACGCTTTTGTTTTTCAGACCGCCGAAGAGAAGTTGCCGGCCACCATTTTTAAAGGCTATGAAGTCACTGAAACGGAGTCCTCTGTTATAGCCCTGCTGGATATTAAGGGTAACATCGTTTCAAGCCTGCCCGCCGGAGCGGATGGTTACGCCGTTCTGGATGTAACGCCTTTTTACGCGCAGTCCGGAGGTCAGACAGGTGATACCGGATATCTGGTTTTTAACGGAGAAAATATCGCCGCTGTTACCGATTCGCAGAAGCCGCTGGAAAAGATCTATTTCCATTATGTCAAAACCACCGCCCCGCTGAATAAAGGCATGAAGGTTACGGCGCGCGTTTCAGGCGACCGTTATCGTACCGCTTGCAACCATACGGCCACGCATGTGATAAACGCGGCTTTAAAACAGGTCTTCGGTGACACCACCCGCCAGGCGGGATCAGAGGTGGGGCCGGCCAGGTTCCGTTTTGACTATACCATTAACAAAGCGCCCAGCCGGGAAGAGCTTGCCAGGGTTGAGGATATCGCCGCCGCCGCCGTGCGCGCGGATTACCTCGTGCTCAAAGCCGAGCGGCCGCTGGCCGACGCCGCCAAGTTTGGGGCGACGACACTGCTTGGTGAAAAATACGTGGACCCCGCGCGCTTCGTGCTTATAAACAAGGGCGGATGGAATTCCGCCAAAGAGCGCTATAGCCTTGAACTCTGCGGCGGTACGCATATAGACCGTACCGGCGAGCTGATGTTGATAAAAATACTCAAGGATTCTTCCGTGTCGCGAGGCGTTCGCCGCATAGAAGGCGTGGCCGGCCCGGCCGCTCTGGCTTATCTTTCGGACCTGGCCAAGATCACTGAAACTCTCGCGGCCCGGCTTTCGGCGTCTCCGGCTGACCTACCCGCGCGCGTAGAGCAGCTGTTTGAGAATATAAAGGAACTGAAGTCGGGCCATGCCAAAACCGCGCACGCCTCGGCTTCCGGCAAGGAAGGGCGCAAACTGCTGACCGAGGGAATTGACGGTTCAGGCTCAAGTTTTCTTGTTTACGACGCCGGCGCGCTTGAGATGAAGGCCCTGCGCGGATTATCCGACCAGGTAAAAAAAGATCTTAAATCCACACTGCTTTTCATCTACTCAAGGACGGAAGACAAATTTTCATTCATTGTCACCCATACCGGGGATGTCAAAGCCGACGCTTCGGCCATCGCTAAATCCGTGGCCGGAGTTATAAACGGGTCCGGCGGCGGCCGCAAAGATTTTGCGCAGGGAGGCGGGGAGATCCCCGCGGATATGGCGGAATTTGAGAAACACCTCCTTGAAATAGCCAGAAAGCATGTGTAGCTAGACAGTACGACAGCAAGACAGCGCGGCAGGAAGACAGGGTGAAAGGGGGGCAGGTGGATAATTATAAAGGGTTGGTTGCCTGGCAGAAGGCTGATAGTCTAGCCATAGAGGTTTATAAAGCGACGGCGTTATTTCCCAGGGAAGAGCAGTATGGAGTTACATCTCAGCTTCGCCGCGCGATTTTATCTGTTCCGCTTAATCTTGTAGAGGGATACGCAAGGGGCGGAAAGGCGGAGTTCGCAAGATTTCTGGATATATCTATCGGCTCTGTTTCTGAAGCTAAGTATTTAATTGAGTTCTCAGAAAAGATAGGATACATAGGTGCCGACGCAAAGCGGTTGTACGGTTTAGCTGAAGAAGTCTCAAAAATTCTTTGGTCTTTAAAAAAATCGGTTAAATCAAGGCAGAAGTAAAAGCGCTATCAGCGCGGCAGAGCGGCAGCAAGACAGCACGGCAGGTGATTTTTGTGCGGTCGCTTCTTCCTGTCGTACTGTCTTCCTGCCGCACTGTCGTACTGTTCCGCGCCCGTGGTGAAATGGATATCACAGGAGCCTCCGAAGCTTCTAGTGCAGGTTCGATTCCTGCCGGGCGCACCACAATTTCGGAAACCCGGAGCGAGCCAACTGCTTGGCTCGCGTCAGGAATCGAAAGCCGGAGCGTTGGCGAGCCAGCAGGCGAGTCCGCGAGGCGGGGTCGAAGGGCGAGGTTCGCGACGGCGAACCGAGAACCTGTGACCGATTCCTGCCGGGCGCACCAGTTTTTTGCTGCCATACGCATAACAATTGCCATAGGCCGTAAGCCATAAGCTTTTTAAGAAGTTCCTTTAGAGCATAAGGCATCTGGCTTATGGCAAATATTTTTATGAAAAATATTTTAGTCACCGGCGCCACCGGTTATATCGGCGGCCGGCTCATCCCACGGCTGCTGGAAAAAGGCTATAAGGTGCGCTGCCTGGTGCGCAACCCAAGCCATCTGGCGGGGCGGTCCTGGACCGGCCAGGTGGAAATAGTAAAAGGCGATGTTCTTTACGGCTCCGGCCTGGATGAAGCCCTGCGCGGCGCGGACGCCGCTTATTACCTCATTCATTCCATGTCGGATGTTTCCAATTTTCAGGCTTTGGAGAAGACCGCTGCTGAAAATTTTACGGCCGCCGCTGAAAAGCACGGTGTGAGGAAAGTTATATATCTCGGCGGGCTTGGTTCCCAGGCCGGAGGACTTTCAAAACATCTCGCCTCCAGGCACCGGGTGGGAGAAATACTGCGCTCGGCAGGTCTCAATGTCACGGAATTTCGTGCCGCCATCATAGTCGGTTCCGGCAGCATATCGTTCGAGATCATGCGCTATCTGGCGGAGCGTTTGCCTTTTATCCCATGCTTTAAGTGCATGAAAGGCACCCTTTGTCAGCCTATCGCCATCCGGGATGTCCTGAGCTATCTTATACTCGCGCTTGAAAATCCCGAGGCTGATAATAAAATAATCGACATCGGCGGGCCCACGGTACTTTCTTACCGGGATATGCTGAAAATTTACGCCGAAACCCGCGGTCTGAAACGCGGATTTTTCACCTGTCCGTTTTGGCCGCCCGGCCTGTTTTCACGGCTCATCGGTCTGATAACGCCTGTTCCCGCCATGTTCGCAAAGCCTCTGCTCGAAAGTCTTTCAAACGATGTGGTCTGCGCCAGCGATGCCGCGCTGCGGCTATTCCCAAGCGTAAAGCCGCTGGATTATCATACGGCGGTAAAGTACGCGCTGGTCCGCTTAAGCGAGAACGCCGTGGAAACCTCGTGGACCGCCGCGTATACTCCGTCCTACGCCAGGCCATATACTTTTGAGGACAGTGAGGGTATTATCCGCCACGCCCATGTCTTGGACATCGGGGCGCCGGCTGAAGTTGTTTTTAAAGTGTTTTGCGGCATAGGCGGCCGTCGCGGCTGGTTCTACTGGCAGTGGCTCTGGGCGGTTAAAGCGCTGCAGGACCGGCTGTCCGGCGGAATAGGGATGCGCCGCGGGCGTCGCCACCCGGACCAGATACATCAGGGTGAACCGCTGGATTTTTGGCATGCAGAACGGGTGATCGAAGGTCGCATGATGCTGCTGCGCGCTGAAATGAGGCTGCCGGGCAAAGGCTGGCTGCAGTTTGAGGCCGTGCCGGGAACGGATGAAACCTCTACGCTTCGCCTTACGGCTTATTTTGAACCGCATGGATTGTTCGGCAGTATTTACTGGTATTGTCTCTACCCTGCGCACGCCTGGATCTTCCGCGGTCTCGCGCTGGAGATAAGCCGTCGCGCTACGGAGCTTTATCAATCTCATCTTGTCGGAAAATAGTATCAGGAACATCGCTTGGCATCAATGTCTGAGAAATTAAAAAATAATCTTTACGCTACGCGTGTCCAGGATATTGTTTTGGGCTCTGTCCTTGTCTGCGCCTCGATATTATGGCTCATTCTGCCCACGGGAGCCGGCGCCGGGGGCGCTTCAGCCGCCTTAATTTACCACGACGGCCGCGCAGTGGCCGAACTGCCGCTGGACAGGCAGGGGAGCCGCTCTTTTTCTTTTGAAGCCGGGGCCATATCGGTGGAAGCGGTTCCCGGTCGCGGCGTGCGCATAGTGGAATCTAATTGCCCGGCAAAGGTCTGCGTTCATGCCGGCTGGATAAACAAGCCGGGTGAGACTATCGCCTGCCTTCCGAATAAACTGCTAGTCGAGATAAAGGGTGAAAAACAGGAATATGACGCCGTTATTTAACCTGAATCCTGCAGTTTAAGGTATGTCTCATCTATGAAATCAAGGATCAGAATTATTCTGCAGGATTCCCCGCAGCAGCGGGTCGAGGATCAAGCGCTATGCGCGATGTATCCGAGAAGGTGTATGCCTCCCGAATGGGCGCCCGCAGTGCGAGCGGAAAGTTGCAACTGCAACTTTCAGGCTGAATCTAATCCCGCCCGGGGCCGGGATGTTTACCGCATAGCTTCGCTGGTGGCTATAGCCTGCGTGCTGCAGATAGCGGAATCGCTTATTCCTAATCCTATACCGGGAGTGCGGCTGGGCCTGGCGAACATGATCACTCTGGTGACCATGGCTGACCTCGGCTTCGCCAGCGCTATGGAAGTGGCGGTTTTGAGGACTATAGTCAGTTCCCTTGTGCTCGGTTCTTTTTTGACCCCGGGTTTTATGCTCAGTTTTTTCAGCGCGGTGGCCAGCACCGGCGTGATGTGGGTTTTCCTGCGCTTTTCCGTCACTTTTCCGGCCTGGGGCTTCAGCCTGATAGGCATTAGCATCGCCAGCGCAGTGGCTCATAATGCCACGCAGCTTTTCCTGGCCTACTTTCTTATGATAAGGCATAAAAGTATTTTTTATTTCGCCCCGTGGCTTGTTATCAGCGGCGTGCTAATGGGCTGGTTCACCGGTCTGGTGGCGGCTGAGGTTCTGAAACGGCTGAAGAAAGACGGGGCGCGCGACCGCGTGCCGGTTTCCCCGGTCTATTCGCAATCTTCCGCCCCCGCCGGGAAGTCGTTCATGCGCAGGCTGGCGCCCGAGTGGAAAATAGCCGGCGCCATGTTTCTAATCTGCTGTGTTTTGTTTGTAAAAAACTGGTTATCTTTTCTTCCGGTGGCGGCGGGGCTGCTGATCCTTACTCTTTCCGCCCGGCTTAGCCCCGGGGAATATTTCTCTGTTCTCCGGAAGCTTAGGAGCATCTCGTCGCTGGCGGCAGCATCTTTCCTTTTTCCAGCTCTTTTCAGCAGTTTGGATGGCGGCGTCATACTTTTCTCAGCCGGACCTGTCGGAATAACCGCCGGCGGGCTGACGAACGGCGCCTTTTTCGCTTCGCGGATAATGCTTATGGCCTGGACCGGATTTTTGCTGAACCTCTGCGCCTCGCCGGAAGAAATTGCCGAGGGCATACGGCGGCTCGGCCGTCCGTTCAAATTCTTCGGCTTACCGGTGGAAAGGTTCGCGGCGATAATCAGCATTTCCTGGAGCCAGATCCCGGCGCTTTCAGCCCGCGCGCGGGCCGTGATAACTGACAGCTTCGCCGGCGGCTGGCGGCTGAGGTCGCGGGGCAGTGTAGTAGGGCTTCTGGCCGGCATTGTTTCAGCGATGTATTGCGGTCAGTCCGAAGCGGGGCTGGATATCGAGGGTAAGGCCGCATGAGCGCGGTATATTAAGGAGAACCGGATATGAATGAGAACATCTTTGAGAAAGTGAAGCTGGCAGAGCTTCCGAAAACGGCAAAACTATTTATTTCCATGTTCCTGGCGGTTATGGTGTGCGGCTATCTGATGGCGATACTTACCGTCAACACCTCCATGGGTCTGCTGAAGGAAACCTA
>Ga0247842_10001619_pt1 | contig 36759 bp, 39 predicted proteins | sample LaCruzMarch2015__3_FD_192411 | JGI IMG/M metagenome (GOLD analysis project Ga0247842, IMG submission 192411) | Freshwater microbial communities from meromictic Lake La Cruz, Castile-La Mancha, Spain - LaCruzMarch2015_19m | ecosystem: Environmental > Aquatic > Freshwater > Lake | place: Spain...
CGCGACAGGGGCAAACCCTACAAATGCGCCATCGTCGCCGCTATGCGAAAGCTGCTTATTCACATCCAGTCGCTCCTGAAAAATGCTCAACTTTCCCCTTGCTGAAAACCACAGTTGCTTGCCCGCTCAGGGAAGCGGGCAAGATGCCCGCGCTCCCATCGCGAAGAAGCTCATCTTTTCATCACACCCCAAAGCGGCAGGTCGTTGAAGAGTTGTCAGGGGAAATGGGCGGGGCGACCCCGGGACTCGATTGCGATTTTCACTTTCGGGCGGGCGCAGGGATTTTCACAGTTGCGGGCCGCGGGCGGGTTGTGTAGATATTCTTCTCCCGGCTTTCCGGATATTCCCATGGGAAAAATCTACAACAACATCGTCGAGACGGTCGGCCGCACGCCGCTCGTCAGGCTCAACCGGATCACGTCCGGTCTCCCGGCGACCATCGCCGTCAAATGCGAGTTTTTCAATCCGCTGGGCAGCGTGAAGGACCGCATCGGAGTGGCCATGATCGAGGACGCCGAGCAGCGCGGCATCCTCAAGCCCGACACGCTCATCGTCGAGCCGACCAGCGGAAACACCGGGATCGCGCTCGCGTTCGTTGCTGCCGCCAAAGGATACAAACTCATCCTGACGATGCCGGAAACCATGAGCCTCGAACGCCGGACGCTTCTCGCCATGCTCGGGGCCAAGCTCGTTCTGACTCCGGGCTCCGAGGGCATGAAGGGAGCCATTGCGCGCGCCGAAGAGATCGTCAACGAGACCCCCGGCGCCTGGATGCCCCAGCAATTCAACAACCCGGCCAACCCGGCCGCCCATGCGAAAACCACTGCCGGGGAAATCTGGGAGGACACGGACGGCAAGGTGGACATCCTCGTGGCAGCAGTTGGCACGGGCGGGACAATCACCGGGTGCGTGGAGGCTCTTCAGGCCCGCAAGCCTTCGTTCCAGGCCATTGCCGTCGAGCCGAAAGACTCCCCCGTGATCTCGCAGACGCTGGCCGGACAGCCGCTCAAGCCCGGCCCGCACAAGATCCAGGGCGCAGGCGCCGGGTTTGTTCCCAACAACCTTCATCTCAAATCCGCTTCCGGACAGAACCTGATCGCGGAATGCATCCAGGTCAGCAACGAAGACGCCTTCATCATGGCCCGCCGCCTGGCGAAAGAGGAGGGGATCCTCGCGGGAATCAGTTCCGGTGCGAATGTCCACGCCGCGATCGAAGTGGCCAGGCGTCCGGAGAATGCCGGCAAGCTCATCGTGACGGTCGCCTGCTCGACCGGGGAGCGCTATCTCAGCACCGCTCTCGCCGAGGATGCCCGCGCGGAGGTCGGAGGATAACATATGGACGAGCCCCTTCTGAATGACGATGCGGTTGTCGAGCGCGATGCGATTGACGCCGCGCTTTACTGGCATGAGCACAAGAAAAACATCCTGCTCGCCGTGGCGGCTGTCGTGATCTTTGGCGGGGGTTCTCTGGCATGGTTTGTGTCCTCGACCCTCGCGAGCCGTGCGTCCGAAGAAGCCCTCGCCGTGGCAAAGGACATCCCCGCGTACGAGTCCCTGATAAAAACCTACCCCGGCACGATGCCGGCGGCCGACGCCCTTCTTCTCCTGGCTTCCGCGCAGCGTGATGCCGGGAAAATGGAGGAGTCCAGCGCGACGTTTCAGAGTTTCCTAAAAACTTACCCCGCCCACCCGCTGGCGGGCGCGGCATTGCTCGGGGTCGGGCAAAACCTGGATGCCTCCGGGAAACCCTCCGAGGCGGTCACGACATTCCAGCAGGTTGCCGAAAAATATCCCGCGAGTTACGCGGCCCCGTTCGCGCGCTACGCCCAGGCGGAAATCCTCCTGCGCGAGTTCCGCCGCGCCGAGGCCCGGGCCACCCTCGAGTCGATCCAGGGGGAATTTCCCGACTCGTTCGTCTCCCGGCTTGCGGCGGCCCAGCTCGCCCGCCTCGGCACCGCGAAATAGTCAGTAAGCCACGCCCTTCTGGCGCTCGTGGCCGAGGAGGCGCACGATGTAATCCTCCGGAGACAGCTTGAGCGGAACCGGGCCGTCGGGTTCGCCTTTGATGAATTGTTGCACCTCCGGGTCCGGGTGGTTCCTGATCTCATCCGGCGTTCCCTGTGCGATGATTGTCCCGGCGCGTTTCCCGGCCCCGAGGACGATCATTTTCGTGCCGATCCGGAACGCGCTGGTCATGTCGTGCGTGACCACGACCGCCGTCATGTCGAGATGGCGGGTCAGCTCCAGCGTGAACCGGTCGATCACGGCCGTCATGATCGGGTCGAGGCCGGAGGTCGGCTCGTCGCTGAAGAGGAGCTCCGGGTCGAGCGCGACCGCACGCGCAAGACCGACCCGTTTGCGCATGCCCCCGCTGATCTCGGCCGGCTTGAGGTTCTCGAAGCCGGTCAGGCCGACGAGCTCGAGCTTCATTTTCACGATCAGATCCACAATCGCAGGGTCCACCCGGCTGTTCTCGACCAGCGGCAGCGCGACATTCTCGCCGACGGTGAGCGATTGCAGGAGCGCGCCGGACTGGAAATTCATCCCGAACCGCAGGCGCAGACGTTCGAGCTGTGTCACCGGCATTGTCGTGATCTCCTCGCCGAAGAGCTTGATCGAGCCGGACGCCGGCTGCATCGCCCCGATGATGTGGCGCAGGAGCGTGCTTTTCCCGCAGCCCGACCCGCCCATGATGATCATGGTATCCCCCTTTTCCACCGTGAAGCTGATCCCGTTCAGGACGGTTCTCGTTCCGAACGTTTTCACCAGGTCGCGGACTTCGATGACGGGCATGGGTTTAAAAGATGAAGAAGAAAAAGGCGGTGAGGATGGCGTTGGCGACGAGCATGGCAAGGATCGAGGTGACGACCGACGACGTGGTCGCCTGCCCGACGCCTTCCGCCCCGCCCGAGACCCCCAGCCCGGCCTGGCAGGAGATCAGAATGATCAGCCACGCGAAGACGAAACTTTTCACCATGCCGGAATACAGATCCATCGGGTGCCCGGCTTCCAGCAGGCGCTGGATGTAGCCGGCCGTGTTCATGTCCATCGAGAAATGGCAGATTATCCACCCGCCGGCCATCCCGATGTAATCCCCAAAAACGGTCAGCACCGGAAGCATGACCAGCATCGCCAGAAACCGCGGGACCACGAGGAAACGGACCGGGTTGATCGCCATGACCTCCAGCGCCTCGATTTCCTCCCCCACCTTCATCGTTCCGAGCTCCGCCGTGACCGCCGAACCGCTGCGTCCGATGACGACAACTCCCACGAGCAGCGGGCCGAGTTCGCGGAGGATCGTCACCGCCACAAGATTGGGAACATACGCGCCGGCTCCCATGCGGCTGAGTTCCTGCGCGCCCTGCATCGCAAGCGTGAGCCCGATGCTCAGCGAGGTGAGCGTCGTCATCGGAAACGCCTGCACGCCGATCCGGACCATTTGCTGAAACACCGTGGAAACCCGCACCGGATTCCCACGGAACGGGCCGACAAACAACCAGTAAAGAATGCTCCCGTTGAGGGAGAAAAACGTCTTCAGCTCCTCTTGGACGGTCATTTTGCCGCCAGCGCAGCCTCTTCGGCCGTGCCGCTGATCAGGAACAATTCATTCAGCCGAACGAGGTCGAAGATCGCGCGGACTTTTTTCTGGAGGCCGAAGAGCGCCATTTTGCCGCCGAAGTCGGAGCTCTCGCGAACATACTCGATCAGCGTCGCGAGTCCGCTCGAGTCGATGTAGCTCACCTCCGTGAAATCGAGCAGGAGAGAAGGTGTTTTGGAGTGGATGCAATCCTGCAGACGCTTCCGGAGATCCGGGGAGGCATGCAGATCAATTTCCCCCGAAAGCTTCAGCGTCGTGGCCTGCCCGGATTCCAAATGCTCGATTTGCATGCGCTTCCATTAACCTTCCCGCGCGCGGGAGGGAAGTCTGGAGTTTCCCAAATCCACGTAAGAACGCCGGACGCAGGGAGTGCGGCTCGACAAACGGTATATGCAGGGAGGGGCGTCGCCCCCGGTGCCCTTGCTGTGGCAGAGGGGATGCCGTGGACGACAGCCCTCCAATTCCTTGCTTGCGTGCGGATCAGGGAGATTGATGCCCGCTTGACACCCGTGCCTCCCTGATTGAGTAATCCCATCCGCACGATATGAAAAAAGGCCTTCTCATTCTTCCCGCACTGGTTTGCCTCGCCATCACGGCCCTTGCAGCACCCCCGCGGGCTTCCCATGTGTTCATCGTCAGTTTTGATCAAGGTGCTCCGTCCGGCATTCTCAAGGGCGACATGCCCGTCTTCAAGGAAATGGCCGCCGAGGGGGCGCACACCTGGAACGCCTACACCGTCGTTCCCAGTTCCACCCTGCCATCGCATGCTTCCATGCTCACCGGCGTTGGAGTGCAAAAGCATCAGGTCCTTTGGAACGACTACGATTCCCAGAAGGGGTTTGTGAAGGTCCCCACCATATTCCGCATTGCCAAGGAACACGGGCTGGTGACCGCGATGTTTGTCGCCAAACCCAAGTTTGAGACGCTGGCCTTGCCGGGAAGCCTGGATGTCTTTGTAAAGCCCGAACCTCCCGATGCCAAATCCGTGGCCGGGGCCTTTGCCGACCAGGTGGGAAAATTAAAGCCCAACCTGTGCTTCATCCACTTCGGAGATCCCGATGTGGCGGGGCATCAATACGGGATGAACTCGGCGGAGAAAATGCAGGCTTTTGCGGAATGCGATGCCGCGCTCCATGTCATCAAGACGGCCATTGATTCGGCAGGACTCACAGATTCCAGCGTGGTGATCCTCACGGCCGATCACGGGGGCCACGACGTGACTGCCGCGGAGCCCGGGCAACAGGCGAAGCCGGGCGGGAAAGTCCTGCGGGGAACTCATGGGTCGGCGATCACGGAAGATGTCGAGATCCCGTGGGTCGCCTGGGGCAAGGGGGTCAAAAAGAACTTTGAGATCACCGCGCCGGTTGTGATCTATGATACCTCGGCAACGGCCCTCTGGCTTCTGGGCATAGAGATCCCCGAAGGGTTCTGGGGCCGCCCCGTCACGACCGCATTCCAAAGCGAAAAACCGGCAAAAGACTAGAGCGAAACTCCCCCCGCCTCCAGACTTGTCATTCCACCCGGAGCCTGAAAAAATCTCCTCCATGAAGCACCTTGTTCCCCCGGCGGTTTTCTCGATGGTTTTTTTCCTCCTGCCGATCATCGTCCATGCGCTGCCGGATGTTCCCGCGCCGAATACGGAGTCGTTGCTGCGCGAGATCGAGGCGATGGAGGGCAGGCAGAAGGAGGCGAAGGGCCAGGAGAAAAGGGCGGTGCTTGGCGCGGTGCAGGCGGCGGCCATGAATGGCACCGCAGCCGCAAACTTTTATGAGAAGGCGGTGGAGGAGATGCAATTCAAGGGCAGGAAGGACAAGGTCGCAGCTTTCGTGGACTGGAAGAAAGCGAATGCCGACATGCTGCGGACGAAGGAGATGCAGACCGCGCTTCTGCTGCACTTGAAATACCTCTCGATGGCGCTTCAGCGCAAAGGCATGGACGACCCGGCGAGCATGATCCCGGCCGTGATGGCTTATGTGAACGAGCTCGTGGCGGCGGACAGGCTCTTCGACTCCGATCCGGGCGCGAACCCGAAGGCGCAGAAGAACCGCCCCGACCAGCAACTCCTCGACCAGCCGCTCAGCCAGTCGATTTTTTCGCAGTGGCTGAAGCTCGGCCAGTGGCTGCCCGATGACAAAATCTGGGAGCCCAAGCCCGGCGATGTGGCCGGGATCCTGGAGAGAAACATCCGTCCGCTTCTGCGGGATAAAAAAGATCCGCAGATCGTGCAGACATGGGACTTGCAGCTTCAGGTCGAGGCCGACCGGGCGACGGAAGCGCGTTCGGAGCACCAGAACGACAAGTTCAACACGGTCACGCGGCCCACGCTGCTCTTCAAGCGCGCGCAGGACATGGTGCTGATCGGCCAGCCCAACCGCGGGGTGATGGAGATGGTGTCCGTGCTGCGTGCAAACCCTTCGCACCCCGATTTCGCAAACTGGCTGGCTGCGGTGCGCGGGTTGCTCAAGCAGCCCGCGGCCCAAACATCTCCGCAATGAGCGCGTCGTAGCGGGCGCTGATGACGTGGCGCTTGAGCTTGAACGTGTTTGTCAGCTCATCGCCAACCTCGAAAGACCGCGGCACAAACCGCCACACCGCGATTCTCTCGAAGAGTTTGAACCCCGCCTCGGCCCCGATGAGCCGGCGGATTTCCTCGTCCATGAGCCGGTGGGCATCCTCCCGCCCGATGAGATCGGCGATGCCCGGCGACTTGATTCCGGCCGCCTGGAACCCGTCGGGGGCGGGCACGATGAGCGCTCCCAGATGCTTCTGATCCTGGCCGACGACCATGCATTGCTGGATGAGCGGAGATCCGGTGAGCCTCGCCTCGATCGGAACCGGCTCGACGTTTTCCCCGCTGAGGAGGACAATCGTGTCCTTCGAGCGTCCCAGGATTTTCAGGCAGTTGTTGAATGTGACCATGCCGATGTCGCCCGTATTCATCCACCCGTCGCGCAGCACATGAGCCGTCCCCTCGGGGTCCTTGTGGTAGCCTTTCATCACCTGTGGGCCGCGCACATGGATCTCGCCGCGCCGCCCGCGTCCGCGGCGCCATGCGCACGGGTAAAGGATGTCGCCCGTGTGCAGGTCGATGATGCGGACTTCCGTATTCGGGTAGAGCCGTCCGACCGTCCCGATGACAAGATTTTCCCATGTGCGCACGGCGAGGACCGGGGACGTCTCGGTCAACCCGTAGCCCTCGAGCACGGGAATCCCGATGAAATTAAAAAACTCGTCCACATGCGGCTGGAGGGCGCCTCCGCCGGAGATGGTGCCCCGGAACTCCCCTCCCACGACCGAGCGGAGCTTGGAGAGAACAAGGCCGTCGAGGAGCTTCAGGGGGATCGCCGAGAGCAGCCAGGCGACCGCGTGGCCGACGGCCAGCCGCAGGCTTTCCAGCGGGCCGCGCCCGTGCATGTCGAGCTGCTGGCCCAAAAAAAACCTCTCGGCCCGGTGAACATTTCTCGCGCACGCATAGGCGACGTGGAAGAGCGCCCGGCGCGGGAGGGAGGAGGATCGGACGTTGGCCAGGATCTTCTGGTAGAGGCTTTCCCAAAGGCGCGGGGCGGAGGCCATGAGGGTCGGCCGGACGACCTTGAGGTCTTCGGCGATCGTGCGGAGGCTTGTGTAGTGGGTGCAGGACCCCATGGCGATGGAGACCATTTCAAAGATCCGCTCGTAGCTGTGCCACACCGGCAGGATCGAGAGCATCCGGTCTCCGGGCTCGATGTCGAACGGGAGGTTTGCGATCTGCGAGCACATGTTTGCGTGGGTGAGTTGCACCCCCTTCGGTGTGCCGGTGGTCCCGGAAGTGTAAATGATCGTGAAGAGGTCTTCCGGGCGTACTGCCGCCGCACGGTCGAGCGCGGCATGGTCGCCTTCGGCCCGCTGCCGGGCCCCCTCGGCGATGAGGTCCTCGAGCCGCAAAACCCCGCGCGGGGGCTCCCCGCCGGCGGACATCAGGATGATTTGCTCCACCCGCTTGATCCGGTGGTGGCAGCGCTGGAGCTTTTCGACCGTGGTCAGGTTCTCAGCGAAGACGACCTTCACGTCGGCATGCGTCAGGATGTAAACGAGCTCCTCGTCGGTGATGTCGGTCCCGCGCGGGACATCCGCCGCGCCTGCCAGAAGGATCCCGTAGTCGCAGAGGATCCACTCGAGCCGGTTGTCGGAAATGATGCCGACGTGGTCGCGGGCATGGACCCCGGCACCGGCGAGAGCGGTCGCCAGGTCGAGCCCGGTTTCGTAGAGCTCGCGGAAGGTGGTCGGAAGGAATTTCCCCGAAGCGTCTTTTCTCGCGAATGCGGGAAGATGACCGAAACGCCGGGCCGCCCCGGCATACACTTCCGTAAGCGTGGGGGCGATGATGCGGGATTCGTGCATGGCAGACGCCACAAGGAAAAGCATTTGCAGCCGCTTGCACAACCAGAAATCCTTGCTATCTTGGAATTCCTATGAAAACGATCCTCACACTTCTCTCGGTTGCCTGTGTCGCGTCTTTCGGATTCACCGGCTGCGCCTCCGGCACCAAACCCTGCCGCATGGACAAAATTTGCCCGGTGACGAAGAAAGCCTGCGCCAACATGCCCGCTTGCTGCACCACCAACTGCCCGATGAAGAAAGCCGCCCAATAGCATTCCCCCGTGTCCGTCGCGTCTGCACGGAATCGGGCCGCAGTGGTGGCCATGCAGTGAAATACAACAGAGCTCGGGTGGCGAAATTGGCAGACGCGCCAGACTTAGGATCTGGTTCCGCAAGGATTAGGAGTTCGAGTCTCCTCCCGAGCATTTCTTCTGTGCAAAACCTCTTCGATAAAAAGGGTCCAATCATTCCCGGGCCGTCGCTGCGGCGGGAGTCGTTCCGGAAGCCCGGTTAATTGAGTGGGGATCAGACCAACTGCTCGGCTCCCGTGAAGACCTCCTCGACGTGAAGCACCGCCGCAGAATGGCCGGGGTATTTCTCGGGATTGACGCGCTTCATCGCTTCAAAAACCGGACCACTGTCCTGGAGCTCGATGGTCCCCTTGATCTGGTAGGCTTTGTGCTCTTTCGTGATAAAAAGGAGCGCCGCCTTCGTGCCATCAAGAATGTTCTGCTTGGTCTTGTGAAAGTAGTTGTTCGCAACGAAGACGGTGGAGGCATCATAGAGACCGACAACTCCGACATAGATCGCATTCGGCGATCCGTCGTTGGCGACAGTTGCCAGCACCGCGATGGGTTCGCGTTCGTCCCAGGCTTTCAATACGGGTTCGGGCAGTGGGTTTTTCATAAAAGATTTCTCGCTCGCCCCCGATCCTTCCAGACCGGAGATTTTTTTGCAACCATCCTGTCGGCCCATCCTGTCGGCCGACGTGAAGCCAGCAATCGATTTATTCAATCCGAAAACCGCTTTTCTCCGCGCTCCCTGCGTCTCTGCGTAAGGAATCAGTGAATCCGGCTTTTAAACCGGTTCTATATTGCGTCCAGGATCCGCTGGCGGTGCGCCGCATACTCGGCCTCGGTGACAAGGCCTTTCTGGCGCAGGAGATGGAGTTCCTGCAATTTGTCATTGACTCTTGCCGAATGAATAGTCAATAAATGCAAACTCAAAACTCCACCCGTTCGCGATGCCCTTGAGCAGGACTTCCTCATGGTCAAAAGGTATGGTGAAGCGATTCCATTTATTTGAGCCGATTTCCTCTTTTTTGAAGGATTGGCCGTTCTTCAGGATTTCCAGAGTGAAATCACCCCTCGGATCATTTCTTGCGCCGATTCTCAATACGCCCTTGTTGGATTTCGTAACCGCGGAAAAATCGATTTCGGCGGGTTTCTCGCGCGAGAACGGCTCAAGCATGATGACATCCTGTTGACTCCAGAGGCGCCGATAGACCGGAGGCACATGCTTCTCGTCGCGAGTGGCCCCCAGCCATTTGTCATCTTTTGCAGGAAGCAATGCGGACGATGTTGTGATTTTCAAGAGAGGATCGGTCACGGTGCGCTTTGTGAAGTCGATGTCCTGCGCCTTCACCAGAGAAGAAATGGCTGCAATGATGAGTATTTGTCGAATGATGTTCATGATTTTGTCTGTGGTGTGGATATGGAATCAGGCATTTGAACAGCCGGTTTGTCTTCAGCATGGGAGCCGGGGTTTCGAAGCTCATCGAACCAACGCTTCTGATCATTGACGGCAAAAACAAAGGTTCCCCGATGGTCGGCATTTTCGCCGGCAAATACCGCTTGCGCCTGCGCGCCGCCCAGGGTCTGCTGATACTCCACCGGCAGCTTGACCATGTAGGGAGTCACCACCTCGTCAATCAACCCATAATAGTAGTGGGCTGGAGTTTTGGAGCGCCAATTGTAGGAGCAATTCCTTTGCATTTGCTGAAAAAAACGGCTGCTCACCAAGGAGCCGTGGTTAAGAAAGTCCTCCTGAAACAAATCTTTGACCTTGCCCGGCAAAGATTTTTCCGCCTGCTCCCACGTTATCGTGTTGTTGCAAAAATCGTGCGCGGTCTGCCAGTATTGCGGTTTCATCGCGGTCGTGCTCAAACCCGGCAAATCATAATAGTGCTCGTAAGAGTTGACCAGCATCGCGGCGGTTGCCACCAGCCAGTTCACGTCCAGGTCGGAGGGGACATGGATCCATCTGGTGACGCAGAGGTAAATGTCGTTGGGAGCGCTGGCCATCGCAGCCGCCTTCACGGGAATGCCAATGGTCTCCAGCCGTCTTAAAAAGGCGGAGGTGCTGAAGGAGCCCTGTGACCAGCCGCTGAGAAATAGTTCGCCGGGGACGACATTCAAGCTGGCACAGACCGCCCGGGCCGCTTGAAGCATATCCAGGCAGGCCTGCGCCGTGCTTTCCTTGACCAGCCAACTGTCGTGCTCCTGCGACACTCCCTTGCCGATATAGTCGGCCGCGATAACGATGTAGCCCTGTCCGGCAAAGCGGGCGACCATAAGCCGGGTTTCCATCGACTCCTCCGGCGACGAGGGAACTTCGGTGCGTGAAAACACCGTCCCGTGTTGATAGGATACCACCGGCAACACGCCTGCCTTGACAACGGGTATGGCGATCAGGCCGGAAACCTGCACCGGCCGGTTGTTGTCTTCGGGAATCACCGTGTGATAGACAACCTTGTATAACTTCACCGGATTTCCGGCCGGCGGATACACCATGGGGAAACTGCTGAAACTTGCCAATTCACTGGTCAGAATCTTATTGAGCCGCCCGACCCCGTATTCTCCAAGGTATTGATACTTTACCCCGCTGTTGACTTCCTTGTAATCGCCGGGGCCCGCATGAACCGGCAGCCCGCACAATCCAAGGACCGTCAGACAAACCGCTGTTATCAATTTTTTCATGGTGTGTGATGTTGGCGCAACCCGGTTCGTATATCCGGAATGTCAAATGAGGGCAAGGCGATCCGTTGGAGATCTGTTGGATGTGCCTTCGCGCGACGCGCGGCATGCTTGTGGAGGTCGGCTCTCCGCACTACACGAAGTACACGCTGGGAGTTTTCTACAATCTGGCGGACTTCGCGGACGATCCCGAGCTGGCCAGGCTGGCCCGCGAATTCCTCGACCTGTTCTGGACGCAGTTTGCCCTGGAGCAGATCGAAGGCTCCCGCGGCGGCAGCCGCCACCGCAGCAAAGCCGGACAACCTTCGATCATCGGGGGCGATCTGGCCATGACTTGGTATCATTTCGGCCTCGGCTCTTCTCCCGAGCTCACGCCTTCGAGCGCCGTCGCCCCTGCCTTGTTGACGGCGGCCACGACCAGCTATGTTCCCGATCCCGTCGCCGTCGAAATCCTCAAGCACCGGACATCGTTGGGCGAATATGAGATGATCTCCCGCCTGCCGGGCCGGATGGATCCCGGCGCATGGCCCAAGGACAATCTGCCCGCCGCCCCGGTCTTTTATGTCAAAGATGCGCCCGGGTATCCCTACAACAATAACATCGCTGTTCTCGATGCCGGCTGCGGAGCCACTTTGCGAAAAACCTATGCGGCACCCGGATTTATCGTTGGCACAACCATGGAGCCGACCGAGCCGTTCGCGCGCTGGGCGGGCTTCAGCACGTCCTACCGCTGGGACGGAGTTCTTTTCGCAGGCCCCTGCACCAGCGTACACCCGGTGACAAAAGAAGGGCGGCCGCGCATTTTCATGCAACCCCAAGCGTCAGGCCCCAAGGCCCACTACAATGACGCCGGTTCTTGAACCGGTGCCAGTCCAGGATCTCGCTTCCAAGCAAGGAGGAAGACCGTATCCGCATGGCCCGGGTTCGTGGCAACTGTAAATCATTGCATCGCTCTCCACCATTTCCGCCAGTCAGCGATACCTGACGGCACGGATATTTTCATCAACATCAATTCCGAAGATTTGCGTGTAGACTTAAAGTTTCCAGAGCCGCGTCTTCTTGCCTGCGAATTGAACGACTATCAGGCAAAGGCTGCGGAGGGCTGGTGGAACAAAATTACAGAAGACGAGCTAACAAAAGCTGTAAACGACATGGTTGCCAGCGCTAAACGAGCCATGCAAGGGAAGCAGGACTTGCAGAAAGAAGCAAAGCGGATGCTTGAACTGCAAGTAGCTGGTGTCATCGTTCAGAATGGCGGAACACTTGGGTACGCCAATGATGCTCCATTCAAACATACGGAGGATATGGAATGACCACATGACACCAAGCCTTCAAAATGCGCATTCCGTTGGAACACGCCGCAGAATACAAACGGCGGCATGACGAGATCTGGCCGCTTCTTGCCGACAAACTCAAAGGGGCTGAACGGAGCGGCCGATCCAAGAGGTTTGCATCCCAACTTCCGCTTGCCAAACTTCGTCCTTGAAATCGCCCGCTTCCAGCTTCAAACTCCGGTCAAGTCTCACTCTGCGTGACGGAAATAATTCTCTGTCACGCAAGGAAAGACGAACGGGGGTGATTTTATGAGCATTGATATTAAAAGATATGCCGACTACATAAACAATGTCAGTGGAAACGTGTTGCTTGGTTGCGACGGTTTTATTGATGAGGTTTATCGGATTGTTGATGTGAGAAAAAGCCTTGCTGATTTCACTTCCATGGATGACATGAAAGATTTCGGTGAGCTGATTGTTAGGAGGTCCGGCGGAGGGGTGGGGCTTGAGATTTCTCCCAAGCGCCGTTGCTCCGGCGGGTTCACTCCAAATACCGGCAGAGTCGCCGCATTTTTGGGCCTTCAACCCACCCTTGTTGGGCTTTATGGACTTAAAGAAATCGACCCCGCATTTGATGAGTTCAAGGAAAACTGCAACTTGGTTTCACTTGGTGATTCGGCCGTTACGCTTGTTTTTGAATTTTTAAACGGGAAAGTCTTGCTGAGCGATTTAAAAGCCGTTGCTAATTTCACTTGGGAAAACTTTGTCGAATTCTTTACAGAAATGGAGTTGGGCGAAATGTTCGCGGGCAGGGATATTGTGGGGCTTGGATATTGGTCCCTGACTCCGGACTTTGATAATTTCCTGAAAGGCATTGTTTCCCGATATGAAAACACCCCCCCCCCAAGCGGATGTTTTTCGATTTTGCAGACATAAAGAAAAAATCAAACGAATCATTTTTTGAATCCCTGAAACTCATCAAGGAGTTCAACAGCAGAATTCCCATGACTATCAGCCTCAATGAGCACGAGGGCGCAGACTTATTTTCAAGGTTCAATATTGCGTGCAGGGAGGAGCCCGGAAATATCGCTTCCGATTTGACGATTGTCCGCAAGGAAATCGGCATTGATGAACTTGTTGTTCACACGCCTTATTTTGCAGTTGCTTCCAGCTCTGGAGAGGGCGAAGGATTTGCCATGCAGGACTTCCAGAAAAATGTCATTAGAACTGCGGGTGCCGGAGATTCGTTTAATGGCGGTTACATTTCCGCTTCTCTCGGGGATCTTGAACTAAAGGAGCGGCTTGTTGTTGCCAATGCAGCAACAAGCTTCTTTGTAACGCACGCCACGGCCCCCACGAAACAAGAAATGATCGGTCAAATAGAAAGAGCCGCCAACAAGTAATGCACCAAAGCAGATTTCTCTCCGTCTGTTCCGGGCTCCCTGTGGTATAACAGGTTGTATCAGGTGCGAAATTACGGAATCTCGCGACGATGAAAGCCTCACTGCCCAAACCAGCTTCCTCCGCGTGGCCGGCGGCCGCGATTTGCGCGGTGGCCGGCCTGTGGCTCGGCGCGGCCTGCTCGCTGGAGTGGTCGGGGAACCCGGACTATGCCCACGGGTGGATCGTTCTTCCCCTCGCAGTTTATTTTTTGTGGAAGAGGCTCTTCTCCATCTCTCCCGCGCCGGTTGAGAAAGGCGGACGGTGTCTCGCGTGGGTCGTTCTTGCCGTCGGGGCCGCCCTGGTGCTCCCGCTTGAGTTGGGGAGGCAGGCGCCTCTTTACTGGCGCGTTTTCCCGTGGGGGATCTTCGGCGTCGTGTCTGCGGCGACCCTGGCGTGCGCTTACCTGGCGGGTGGGAGGGCGTTTGTTTTCGGGGCCTTGTTTCCGCTGGTCTTTTTGGCATCCGGCATCCCCTGGCCGACCGCCTTCGAGCAGCCGCTGACCCTCGGTCTTATGCACGGGGTGGCCTCGCTCCTTGCCTCCGCGCTCCCGATGGCCGGCATTCCGGCGCAGCAGGAGGGATCGACGATTGTCTTGATGAACTGCACGGTCGGGGTCGAGGAAGCGTGCAGCGGGATCCGCTCGCTTCAATCCGCCATCATGCTCGCGCTGGCCGCCGGGGAGATTTTCCATCTTCGCGTCCGCAACCGCTTCCTGCTCCTCGTCGCGGGCTTTGTTCTCGCCATGGCTGCCAACGCGGGCAGGACGCTCGCCCTCACGCTTGCGGGGATCCAGGGAGGATCCCCGGCGATTCTGAAAATCCATGATGCCGCCGGGATCTCCGCGCTGGCTTTTCTGGCGGCCGGGCTATTCCTGCTTGGCTGGTGGGCGCGGCGTCGTTCCGTGGAAATCGCCGCAGGATCTTCGGTCCACCCCGTGCCATGGAAGCCGGCCGCTGCGGTTCTGGGTGTCGGTCTGGCAGGCTTCATCGTGGCCGGCGGATGGTATGCCCTGCACGAATCGCGAGTCACCGAGGGGAGCCCGCTTGTTTCGATCAACACATCCGGGCAGGCTCGGGAACTGCAGGTGCCTCCGATCCTTCAGGCCGGGCTGTCGCCGGATTTTGGATTCTTCGCAAAGCTGGCCCTTCCGGATGGCACGACGGCCAACGGGTTCCACTTTTTTTGGAAGGGATCGAGGAACAACGCAGGACAGCTCTACCACCGCCCGGATTCCTGCATGCCGGAGGGCGGGTGGACATTCGTTGGTCCGGAGAGCAAGGCTCCGGGCAAGCTCGGCAGCCTTTCCGTGGAGTGGACCGTGCTCCCTTATGAAAAAAACGGACAGAGGGGGCTCCTCCTGTGGGCGTCCTGGCTTGATGGCCGCCAGATCCCGTTTTCGGTCAACACCGGATCGGGCGTGCAGCGCAATAATCTCTGGCGTTTGATAGCCAACGGTCGAAGATCGTTCTCCTATGAAACGGTCGCCGTGCTCGTGCCCTACTCCGCCTCGCCGCCGGTCGAAGCGGCTGTCCGCGCCGCCGCCGAAATGTTCTCGCATCCATGAATACCGATCAAATCACTCCCCTGATCCTCACTTGGAATGAGGAGGACAATATCGGGCGCTGCCTGAAGTCGCTCGAATGGGCTGCGGAAGCTCTCGTTGTGGACAGCTTCAGCACCGACCGAACCCTCGAAATCTGCGCGGAATTTCCCGGCGTCCGGGTCGTCCAGCGCACGATCGACTCGCTGGCGGACCAGGCGAACTTCGGGATTTCCCGGGTCACCACCCCCTGGGTTCTCTCGCTGGATGCGGATTACATCCTGCCCGCGGATTTTGCCATGGCGCTTGCGGAGTTCGATGCCACCGGTTTGAGCGGCGCCTCGGCGGGGTTCGTCTACTGCGTCTTCGGCAAGCCGCTCCGCGGGACACTTTATCCTCCCCGGATCGTTCTTCACAGGACGCAAGACACCCAATATATCCAAGACGGACACGCCCACCGGGTGGTCGTTCCGGGAGAGATTGGAAAACTCGCCGCACGGATTGACCACGATGATCGCAAGCCAATCGCCCGCTGGTTTTCCTCGCAGTCCGCGTATGCCCGGCTTGAGGCGGAGAAGCTTTTCGTCGCCGATCGCAGTGGGCTCTCACACCAGGACCGCCTGCGTTTGAAAGTTTGGATCGCGCCGTGGCTGGTTGTGTTCTGGTGCCTGTTCATCCGGGGCTGCGCCCTCGACGGACGCGCCGGGATTTATTACACATTTCAACGGATGCTCGCCGAGACGATGCTCTCGATCTGCCTGCTCGACACCCGGTTGAGAGGAGGAAAATCGTGAGGCTGGACAACTACAAATCCGGGCTCGACCGCGGGGCTCCGCGTTGGAAAGAAGCCCTCTGGCTGCTCGTGAAAATTCCATTTTTTCTTTTTCCCACGCCGCTTCCCAGCCGCCTTCGGGCGGCGATTCTCCGGGCTTTCGGCGCGCGACTGGGGAAGGGGGTCGTGATCCGTCCGGGCGTGGACATCTCGTTCCCCTGGCGGTTCACCACGGGCGACCACGTTTGGCTTGGCGAACGCGTGCGACTCCTCACGCTTGGTCCCGTCTCCCTCGGTTCGCATGTCTGTATTTCCCAGGAGGCGTTTCTTTGCACGGGATCCCATGACCACCGGAGCCCGGGGTTCAACCTGATCGTCAAGCCGATCACCGTCGAAGACGAATGCTGGATCGCCGCCAGGGCATTCGTGGGGCCGGGCGTCAAGGTCGCCACCCGGGCGGTTGTCGCCGCCGGGGCGGTTGTTGTGAAGGATGTCGCCCGCGACGCGGTCGTCGCAGGAAACCCGGCCCGCCAAATAAAATAGTCTTTTCTAAAATTCCGCCGGTGGAACGATGCGCGAAGGTGAATAACCCTCCGCGCATTTTGTTTTTTCAACGATCCGTCCCCCCGGATCACTCGGCGACGGGAGCCCTTCTCTTCGATCTGGCCAAGGCGCTGCGCCTGCGCGGCTGGGAGGTCTGGATCGCCGGAACGCGTTCGGGCACCCATGCGCCGGAGAGAGAATTGCTGGATGGCATCCACTTCGTCCGTTCGGTGGCGCCCGGGATTTCCAAAGCCTCCCTTGTCTTTCGCTCGCTCGCCCTTCCGGCGACCTGGCTGGCCATGCTGCGCGCGGCGCGCAGCTGTCCGCGTCCGGATGTTCTTGTCACCCTGACGGATCCCCCGATGTCCGTCTGCGCGGGAGCCTGGCTCTCCCGTCGCGCAAAGTGCCGCCACGTCCACTGGTGTCAGGATCTCTATCCGCAGGTCGCCGCCGCTGCCGGAATGCTCAACCCGCGCGGGGTGATCTACCGGGCCATGGACCGCCTTGCGACGCGTTGCTTGAAAGGCTGCGACTCCGTCGTCGCGATCGGTCGCTGCATGCAGGACCGCCTCTCCGGCGCGGGAGTGGCCTCCACCCTCATCACAAACTGGTCCCGCATCTCCCCGGCCGATGTGCCGCCGCCGCCGGCCGGCTTCCGCATCCTATATTCCGGGAACCTTGGCCGGGCCCACGATTTCGAAGGGCTCCGGTCCGCTGCCGCCCTCACGGAAGCGCGCCGGGACGGGATCACCTGGACGGTTTGCGGTGACGGTCCGCAATCCGCATCCATCGGAGCGGGAATCGAGCGCCTCCCCTCCGTCCCATGGGCCGGCTTCCCCGTCCTCCTCGCCGGTGCCCATGCCCACCTGATTACCCTCCGCTCGGAATTTTGCGGACTGGTGGTCCCCAGCAAACTCTACGACGCGGCAGCCAGCGGACGCCCGATCATTTTCGCGGGGCCGCCGGATTCCGAATGCGCCCGCGCGATTCGGGAAAATGGCATCGGGCTTACGGTGCCGGACCGCGACGGGCCCGCGCTCGCCAACGCTGCGGCCACGCTCGCGCAAAACCCCGACCTTTGCGTCCGGCTGTCGGAAGCCGCACGGAAATTCGGGGCAAAAAACCACCTCTCTGCAGACGCCTTCGATTCCCTCCTCCGCTTCAGGAAATGATTTCCCGGAGATTCCCGGTGATCTGTCCGTCGTAGAGTGCCTTGCCGATGATTGCGCCGTGGAGGCGGGGCATTTTTGCGAGCTTGCGGAGATCGTCGGCACTTGAGACTCCGCCGCTGGCGATCAGGTTGCAGTCGAGGATTTTCAAAAGGTTTGCGAGCTCCGAAAAATTCGGACCTTCGAGCATGCCATCGGTGGCGATATCGGTATAGATGATCGTTCCGGCACCGGCGACTTGTGCGATGATCGCGAGGTCGGCGGCCGAGGTTGCGGTGGTTTCCGTCCAACCCTTCACGGCAACCTTTCCGTTGTTGGCATCAATGCCGACCGCGATGCGCTGCCCGCCGAATTCCGAGCAAAGTTCGGCGATGTATTCCGGTGCCTCGCAGGCTTTCGTGCCCACGATCACCCGGCTTACGCCCGCACCGAACGCCGCGCTCACGTTCTCGAAATTCCGCATCCCCCCGCCGAGTTCGCAGGGGATGTTCACCGCGGCGCAGATACTTTCGATCACGTCGAGATTCCGGGGCTCCCCGCAAAACGCGGCGTCGAGGTCGACGATGTGCAGCCAGTCCGCGCCGGAATCCTCCCACATTTTTGCAAACGCGGCGGGATCTTTGGAGTAGACGGTCTTCTCGGTGACGAGTCCGCGCTTGAGGCGCACAACCTCGCCTTTCATCAGGTCAATGGCAGGAAGGAGTTTCATGGGTGAAAAGAATTGGCGGTGGCGGCTCAGAACGCGGAAAGAAAATTCCGCAGGATGGACAGCCCGGCGGCCTGGCTTTTTTCCGGGTGAAACTGTGTGGCGTGCAGGGCGCCGCGGGACACGCTGGCCGCGAAGGGGACGCCGTAATCGCAGGTCGCGCTGGCCAACGCGGGGTCTCCCGGCACCGGGTAATACGAGTGGACAAAATAGACGGAGGGTTCCTCCGGCAGCCCGTGGTAGAGCGGGCCGCGCAGCGCGGAGAGCGTGTTCCAGCCCATGTGCGGCACCTTGAGTCCCTGTCCGGAAAAGCGCACGACCTTCCCCGGCAGCACGCCGAGCCCCGCGACTTCCGGCGACTCCTCGCTGAGTTCAAAAAGCAGCTGATAGCCCAGGCAGATGCCCAGGTACGGGCGGCCCGCTGCAATCCATTCCCGCAGCGGCTCCCAAAGCCCGGTTGCGCGGAGGTTTGCCGCGCAATCGCCGAACGAGCCGACTCCGGGCACCACGACCGCGTCGAGTCCGTCGAGTCCGGAGGGGTCGGTCACAAGGGAGCTCCGCGCCTCGACCGCCTCCAGGGCCTTGCAAACACTGCGCAGGTTGCCGCTGCCGTAATCCACGACACCGATCGAACGGAAGCTCACAGGATTCCTTTTGTGCTCGGCACGCCGTCAACCCTCGGGTCCACCTGGGTCGCTTGGTCGAGCGCGCGGGCCAGCGCCTTGAAGACCCCCTCGGCCATGTGGTGCGCATCCCGGCCAGCCAGAATATCCACATGCAGGTTCATCCCCCCGTGAACGGAAAGCGCGCGCAGAAATTCCTCGACGAGCTGGAAGGAAAAATTTCCTCCGATCGGCTCGACATCGGCGGGGGCGTTGTAGGCAAGGAACGGACGCCCGCTCAGGTCCACGACCACGCGCACGAGCGCCTCGTCCATCGGCACATAAGAGAACCCGTAGCGGCGGATCCCCGCCTTGTTTCCGAGCGCCTTCGTCAGCGCCTGGCCCAGAGTGATCCCCGTGTCCTCGACCGTGTGGTGGCAATCCACCTCCAGATCCCCCTTCGCATCCAATTCCAAATCAAAAAGCCCGTGTCTTGCGAAAAGCGCAAGCATGTGGTCAAAAAACGGAATCCCGGACGACAGCCGCGATTCCCCCGCGCCATCCACTGCCAATCGCAGCACAATCGCCGTCTCCGATGTCTTCCTCTCAATCGTTGCTTTCCGTGCCATCCCGAAAATCTAACCAGACCCCCGGCCGCTTGAAAAGCCCCGCGTTGCGACGGGATGCGGGAACCGGAGTTTTTTAGGCTGGGCTTTTCCGTTGTGAATGAGGTAGAGACAAGGCCAATGGATCCCCGCGCCATTCGGTTCTCCCAATTCCTTCGCCAGTGGCGTTCCGAACAAAACCTCAAACTCGTGGCTGCGGCGAAGGGAGTTGGCGTGTCCGTGTCCGCATGGGACCACTGGGAAACCGGCCGGCGGGTTCCCTCGCTCACGAACCTGCTCGCCATCGCGGATTTTTTGAAGATCCCCGCGCAATGTCTCCTCTGCGTGACGAACGAAACCTGCAGCATCCCACACAATCGCGAACCCTGCGAGGGCCGGCAAAAGCCGCCGGCTTTCAGCGAACCGGCTCCCCATCGGGGCGACAGCATGCCTGCACGCAACAGGGGCGAATGTCAGGCGGACTCTTTCATCAGTGGCCAAGTTCTCCCCTGTGCCGTAAAATCAACAAGTATTCCGATGAACACAAGAAAGGCATCAATTTTGATCGCATCATTCCTGATGTCGGCTGCCGGCTGTTTGGCCAGCGAGCCGGCATCCATCAACTTGGAGGCCGGAGGTGTCAGTTTCCGGATCAAGTCGCCCAATGCTGGCGAGAACAACACCGTGACGATTACCCCCGCCGGGTTGGGCGCGGTCAATGAACCGATCACCCGGGCGCTCGACTGGGTGGTGGGGGATGCGGAACTCGCCGATATCGACGGCGATGGCACGCAGGAGCTTCTCCTTTACGTTTTCAAGCCGGGCACGGGGCAGTATGGCGGGGTGATCGCCTATTCGACCAACGGAAACAAATCACTTTCCGAAATTTTTGTCGTGCCCCCGCGGGAGGAAGATCTCGCCGGATACGGGGGCCACGACGAGTGGAAGGTCGTGAAGGGCGGCATGCTGCGGCGTTTTCCGGTTTACAGGGAAGGAGATCCTGGTGCCGCTCCCAAGGGGGGAATCCGGAAGATCAACTACAAGCTGCGCAAGGGCGAGGCCGCTTGGGAGCTTGTCCCGTCCGGAGTCGTCCGCAAATAAAGGGTCTTCATCGGTTGGCCAAGACTCCGAAGGGGGTGGCTTCGATCGTCTGCTTGTGAAGACACTTCAAACAGACGCCCAAAATTCTTCGCGTCAAACGGCCTCTCGACAGGCACCCACTGGAGAACGGGCATTCCTCAAGAATCATTTATACCTGGAGTAGAAATTCATTTGTTGCATAAATTCATGCAACGATCGAGAATTCCGACTGGTATGAAAAATCTCCCCCCAGGTAATTGTTGTGTGAGACGGATCGGTCGGCTCGCAATTCTTCTGTCACTCCTTGCCGCGACCATCCTGCCTTCGCAGGCAATTCTCTTCGATGAAAACATGACATATACTGTCAACTTTGGCAGTGGTTCTGTGACCTATACGGGGTTGGATGCCGCAAGGGCCTTTGCAAACGAATCTTCATTCGCGGCGGTCGGGCAAATGAAATACATGATGAAACACCCCCAAACCGCGGCACTGTATGGGCCTTGCAATGCCACCGGGACGCTCATCGCCGACCAGAGCGGCAACCAGTGGGTGCTCACGGCCGCTCACAACTGGAACCCGACCATCAAGAACCTGAATTTCAACTTCCAAAAAATCAACTACAGCGTGGACGCTTTGAACAACGTCACCGGAACGGTCAGCAACACCTCCTACCAAGCCAGTATGAACAGCCTCATCCAGCACCCGAACTGGAACACCTATGGAGGCGTGGGAGTTTCCCAGGGCTGGGATGTGGCTCTCTTCCGTTTGACCAAAACCGTTGCGGATATTACGCCGGCTTCACTTTATACGTCGTCAAATGAATACCTCCAAACCGGCTTCACGGTAGGGTTTGGACGCCTCGGAACCGGAACAGCGGTGACTTACGACAACACCTACCAATACAAACTCGCGATGGCAAACGTGATCGACCGTGTCACCGCACAAAACGCACCCACCAACAACATCTCCTATGCCGGGGGGATTCTCGTCAGCGATTTTGATGGCGGCTACGCGGTTGCGAACACATTGTCTCCTGAGGGATTGCCGACCGCCGGAGGCTATCGAACGTCGGTGCTCAATCCGGCGGGAGTCATTACGGGCGTTACCAGTTTGAGCACCCAGGTTGCTGGTGAAGGCGGCACGGCCAAGGGCGACAGTGGCGGGCCGACCTTCCTCAACGATGGCGGGACCTACAAAATCGCGGGGCTCACCTCATGGGGCGTCAATCCCGCCAACGGTTACGATCCGGATAACGGGTTGTATGGCGACCTCACCTATATGACCCGCGTCTCCCCGCAAATCGCTTGGATCAACGCGGTCATGGCCTCCGCCTATAATTACAACCTCTCCGGTAACCAGACAGTCAACACTTCCCTCACCGGACCGGGCGGGCTGTACCAGAGCGGCTACGGCAGGCTCGTCCTCTCCGGCACCAACGACTACACCGGCGGCACCGTCATCAGCAGCGGCACGCTCGAGGTTGCAAACAAGTCCGCCCTTGGCACCGGCGAGGTGACTGTCGCCGACGGCGAGTTGGTCCTCGACGCCGGCATTGATGTCCCGAATGCGATCACCATCACCGGATCCACCGCCACCGTCATCCACAACGTCCTCGCCGGCGAATCCCTCGCCAGCACCATCAGCAGTTCGCTCGGCGGCACGGACACCATCGCGACGATTCTCTCCGGTACAGCATCGAGCGACGGAAACATCTCCTTCGAATTCAATGACGCCTCCGACGCCCTCAACGACGACCTCCGCATCAGCGATGTCTTCACCTTGAGCGGAGTCCCGGCGTTGCTTGACGGGTCGGCCAAAGTCACCTTCACACTCGAGCTCTTCTCCCTCACGCCCTTGGACAATTCCGCATTCATCGCCTGGCTCGACGGCAACGGCTCTTGGGTCAATGCCGTGATCGGAAACATCGGCGACAGCACCCCCGCATTCGTCGCCGGCGCATGGAATGCCACCTACGGACTCGGCACCTACGGCGTGGACACCGACACCAACACCGTCTGGGCCGTCCTCAACCATAACAGCGATTTCGCCGTCGTTCCCGAGCCTGGCACGTTCGCGCTCGCGGTCTTCGGATTGGGTGGTCTTCTGGCCTGCCGCAGATGCCGCAGAACCTGGGGCATCAAAGTTTAAGTCCGTGAAGGATATGATGAACGGCAACTGCTCAGGAGGCATCCTGAAGCAGGAAGCCCCCTGAGGGAAGCGGGCGGCACTTTGATGAACAAAACTCATCTGTCAGACTCCAGGAGCGCAGCCGCCAACCAGCCGCCACAAACCTGGGTCCTGGTGGAGAGCCTGGTTGGCGCGGGGATTATTAATTCCCTCAGAGATCGCCCATCCATCCGCGTTGTGACCAAGGATGAGCTACAGAACAGTCCAAATTTACGGATCAAGACGGGGGATAAAGTCATCATCGCCACCGAAACGGTGTTGGATGAAGCCCTGAAAAAACTGGATGATGATGAAAAAAAAGAGCTGATTTCGCGCTTGAAGAACAAGGTCACCTGCCGCCAGATGCTGACCTCCATCTTTCCGGATTTTTTCTTCCGGGAAATTCCCGTGCGGGACCTTCCGAAGATCGGGCTGGACCCCAAGGAAAAATATTTTGTCAAGCCGATCAAGGGCTATTGGGGCAGCGCCGCTTTTCCCATCGATGGACAGACGGACCGGGTGTCCCTGATGCATGAAATCGAGGCCCAGCTCACCAAGCGGACTCAGATTTTCTCAGAACAGGTGGTGGCGAAAGACCGGCTGATCGTGGAAGAGTTTCTCGAAGGCGAAGAATATGCGGTGGATATGTTCTTCAACGAGTCCGGGCAGCCGGTCATTACCAATGTTTGCCACCATCCCCTGCCCAAGAAGCGCGATTATCTGCACGTCGTCTATTACACCAGCCATGAAGTTTACCGGAACCTCTATCCCAAGTTTGTCGAATTTTTCCATGTGCTCAACCAATCCCTGCATGCGCGTTCGCTCCCCATCCACGGTGAGTTCAAACTCCACAAGGGGAAGCTGACGCCGGTCGAGTTGAATCCCCTGCGCTTTGGCAGCGACGGGTTCGCCGACCTCAGCTTTCACGCCTTCGGGTTCAATCCCTTTTTGTACTTTGCTGAAAATCGCGCGCCCGATTGGGAGGCGCTCTGGAAGGGCCGTGAGGAAAAAATCTTTGCCTTCTACCTCGGCTACAACGGCAGCGATCAGGATACCAGCCGGCACCGGCCGGATTTCCGGAATTTCCGGCGCTTGTTTTCCAATATCCTCTCCGATATGGCGATGAATTACCAGGACACCCTGGCCTTTGCGATCATGTATATCGAAGAGGACAGCCTGGAGCGGATTCATGAACTGCTGGAGGTGGAATTCAATGAGTATTTTGTCGATCTCAAGCAATACTCGCAAAAATCCTACCAGGAACTGTATCGCGCCGGGACTGAGATGAAGCTGGCCCCGGGGCAACTTCTGTGGAAAGTCGACGATCCCGGCGATTTCCTCGTGCTGATTTTAAAGGGCGAGCTTGAGGTTTTCCTGCCCGACGGCCCGGGCGAAATGCTGTTGGAAACCTATGGCCCGGGCGCGGCCGTTGGCGAACTTTCCGCGATTGACGGCCTGCCGCGTTCGGCCACCGTGCGCGCCAAAACGCATGGCAAAGTGATGAGAATTGCGGGCAGCGTTTTCCGGGAACTGATCCAGCGGACGCCGGATATCCTTGAAGATCTGTTCTGGCAGCAGGTCAACCGGGTCAGAAAGCTCGATCATGAGCTGATGAAAAAAAACAACGGGAAGAAAATGCTGGAACGAACCGGAGACGAGTCGGTTATTTGACGGCCACCTCCCTTGTCGTCAGCCATCAGCCTTGTGCTTCGGGCCAAATCGTTTTTTGACAATCCAAGTCGCCGGACTTTCCTTGCGCCGCCCTGAAAGGCTGCTGTCCGGATCGCAAATATCCGGTATAGTCGCGGCATGACCGAATTCTGGGAAAGCTGGCTGCCCACCGAGCGCGCGACGCTCTGCTTCGTCATTCGCGACGGGGAGATCCTCCTCATCAGAAAAAAGCGCGGACTCGGCGCCGGAAAGATCAATGCCCCGGGCGGCCGCATCGAGCCCGGCGAGACGGCCCGCGAGGCCGCGATCCGGGAAACGCAGGAGGAGCTCGGCGTGACGCCGCTTGAAGTCGAAGAGCGCGGAGAACTCCATTTCCAGTTCGCCGACGGATACGCGCTCCACTGCACCGTCTTCGTCGCGTCCGGTTGCATCGGGGAACCTTTCGAGACCGACGAAGCGGTGCCGATCTGGACGCCACTCGAGAGAATTCCGTATCACGACATGTGGGATGACGACATTCACTGGCTCCCGGGGGTTATTTCCGGGGGTCATTTCCGCGGGTTTTTCCACTTCGATGGAGAGACCATGCTCACGAATGACGTGATATGGTCAAATAAGGAATGATGGATATCACTTGCCATAAGTCTTTTATAAATTTTATTAAAAAATTCAAAAAAAACCTTGCCTGTCAGGCGGGTCTAGATAACTTTGTCATTGTTCTGGGGGGAACAACAGCCCGTCGTAGCATTCGCTGCGGCGGGCTGTATCTTTTCCGGGATTGAGCGCATACCCTTTTTCGAGGTAAGATTTTCCCATGCCTGCCCCTGACGGCGAAATGTTCCGAACCATGATCGCGCGGGTTTCCCCGGACGACATTGTTCTCTATGCCAACTCGGCGATGGCGGCTTACATGCGCCTCACGAAAGACGACTTGATCGGGGCTCCATTCGAGCTCTTGGCTTCCCGGACGCACGGGGAAATCTCGGCCTGTTTTTTGCGTCCGGAGACCGGGCGTGCGAGCAACCGGCTGGTCACCGACGATCAAGGCCGGGTTTTCGAGGTCAAGACTTACAGCGAAGGCGGGGTTTTGGACATCGTGCTGGATGAGGTGACGACGATGGAGTCGGTGAGCCGGGACTTGCGCCATGTGAGCGGGACTTCCGTGGACGTTTTGAACGAGGAGGAGCTCCGCACGGCGCGTCAGCCGGAGCGGCGGTATCTGACGGTCTCGCAGGTGCGCCTGAACGGGATTTCCCATCTCTCCGAGCGACTGCAACCGATGGAAATGCGCCTGCTGCTGAATTCCTTTGTCGAGGAGGCCGCGGACGCGATTCTGGAAACCGGCTGCACCTATTACCAGTCGTCCGGCGGATCGGTGACAGGGATCTTCGGGGCGCCGAGGTATTTTTCCGATCATGCCCTGCGGGCGATCCAGGCGGCCTGCAACCAGATCGAGAAGTCGGCACAGCTTCGCGCGGAATTATTCCGGCTGGGAAAGGAAATGCCGCCGCTCTCGTGCGGGATCTGGACCGGCGAGACATTTGTGGGAGCCCTCGGAGCCTCCGCAATCCAGAGCTATTCGGCCGTCGGCCTGACGGTGGATCTGGCTTCCGAGCTCAGCAATCTCGCGCGTCCGGGGGAGATCCTGATTTCGGAATTTACACTTCGGAACCTTGTGCAGACCCTCCCCGAGGGGTGGCAGGCGATCCGGGCGGAGCGGGAAGAAGAGCCGGACTTGAGCGATTTCCACTGGCAGGGCGAGCAAGTCCAGCCGCTCTCCGCCGAGCACGCGCGCGGGGTCTGGCTCATCGGACCGGGGGTCGAGGAGGATACGTCGCGCGTTGAGTACTACGCGGATTATCTCTACACGTTTCAGGCGGAAGGCCTCAGCGAGCCGGTGCCCGTGCTGCGGGTCGTGCGTCCGGCGGCCATCGGAGACTCGATTGAACTCCGAACCGACAACGTGGTGACCACCCAGTTTTCCCAGTCGCTCGGAAAATACAAATTGCTGTGTGTGATCGGGACGGGCGGGATGGGGAAGGTCTGGAAAGGCCAGGACCGCTACGGAAACACCGTCGCGATCAAGGTTCTCCACCCGTCCGAGACGACGACGGACGCCCAGTTGAAGCGGTTCCAGCGAGAGGCGGAGATCATGTCCCGCCTTCCCCACCGGAATATCTGCCGCGTTTTCGAGATGAGCGAATTCGAGGGAATTCAATACCTCGTCATGGAGTTCGTGGACGGCCTCACGCTGTCGGATCTCCTCTATGAGCGGACCCGTGAGGAGAGCAGTGGGAGCGCCGCGACCCCCCTGGCCGATATCAAGTCCCTCATCCTCGCGTTGCGCGAGGAACGTTCCTCCCGCAGCGGGGACCCCGTGGCGGACGAAGAGAATCCGGTCCCCCGCCAGAAACAAACGCGCGTGCTGCCGGTGGAGCAGACGCTGAACATTTTCCTGAAAGTCTGCGACGCGGTGCAATTCGCCCACGAGCACGGCGTCCTGCATCGCGACCTGAAGCCGGGAAACATCCTTCTTCGGGAGGACGGCGAGCCGCTGGTGGCGGACTTCGGGCTCGCCAAGCTCAGCTCCGGCGACTCCGGGCAGTCGCTCTCCGTGAGCGGGCATGTGGTCGGAACGCTCGAGAACATGTCGCCCGAGCAGGCGGAGTCCAGCAAGGACGTGGACGAGCGGGCGGACGTCTATGCGTTGGGCACCATCCTTTACCAGATGTTGACCGGACGCCGGCACTTCGAGGCCACCGGAAACATCGTTGCCGACGCGCAGGCGCTCCAGAACCATGAGCCGCTGCGCCCACGCAGCATCAACCCGAGGCTCGACGGCGATCTCGAGATCGTCCTGCTCAAGGCCCTTCGCAATTCCCCCATCGAGCGTTATCGCAGCGTTGCCGCCCTGCAGTCGGACCTCGAACACTACCGCCGCGGAGAGGTCATCAGCGCCCGCCCGGTCACCGCCCTTGCGCTTGCCCGCAAACTCGTGATGCGCAATCGCGCGATCACGGCGGTCATCGCCGCCTCCCTGCTTGTTCTTCTGTTCGGTTCGATCACCGCGTTCTGGCAGATCACCGACCGCGCGAAGACCGCCGAGGCGGCTCTCGCCGAAGCCCAGATCCAGAAGGAGCGCGCTTTGAAAAATGAACGCCTGGCTGACGAACAACGCGACCGGGTCGTGGCCGCCTCTGCGGAAGTGGAAGAGGCGCAGAAAGCCAAAACGGCAGCGCTGCAGGACAAGGTGCAGGCCGACCAGGCAAAAGCCCTCGCCCAGCAGGACAGCGAAGCGGAACGACAGAAGCGCGAGGCGGCGGTGAAAGAGGCCGCCGACCGTGTCGAGGGCGCGGACAAAAAATTGATCGAGGCACAGAGTCTGATCAAGGACCTGCAGGCGCAGACTGTGGTTCCCCAGCCGGCCGCGGAGCCGCCGCGCCGGGCACCCGGATTTTTTTTCGAGGACCGGGAGAAATTCTTCCAGACCAACCGCGCGGCGAACGAGGCGCTGATGACATTCCTCCGGGATCTGAACCCGGAGGAGTTGAAACGCTATGAGCGCAATCCCGAGATGATCCTCAAAAGCATCAGCTCCGGTCTGGAAAGCGTCTCCCAAGCGCTGCTTGTCGATCCGACCCTTTCCCAGATCTGGATGGTCAAGGGCCGGTACCACCTGTCGTGCCTTGAGGTCACCCAGGCAAAAGAATCTTTCCAAATGGCCGGGAAATCTGCGGAGTCGAGGAGGGAGGCAAACCAGCCCGACATGCTCGAATCCGACCGCCCGCAGGAGCTCGTCGCGATCTGCGACCAATTGATGAAGCCGGTCGCCGACCGCTTTGAAAAAGCCGCCACGCTTCTCAACGGCACCGGTTCTCCTGTCGACCAGATTGCTGCAGGGGTCATCAAATTTCTGAAGGACAAACCGATCGCGCGGCGCGGCACCCTCAGCTCCGGCCCGACCGGCCGCGTGCCCGGAATTTCCGAAGTGGCCGTCGGTCTCATGGCCACCAACGGAGGGATCGGGCAAGTGGTTGTTGCAGGCGGAGGACGGGAGCTTTCCCTCGCCGGCATCCCCAAGCTGCTGGATCTCTCCGCGCTCAAATCGCTCTCTCTGCAGCCGGTCCGGATCAAGATTCAGGGAGCCGGGGCGCTCGACTGGCCGACGCTTGCGGCCCTGCCGCTCGAGTCGCTCGATCTCTCCGGTTGCGGGGTCGCGGGGATGCCTGCCGGGCTGCGCGGGTTCGCCAAGATCCAAAACCTTTCGCTGAAAGACACCGCGTTTTCTGATCTGGCCTGGGCGCGCATGATGCCCTCGCTCTCCGCCCTCGACATTTCGGGCACTTCGATCAACGACCTAGGTCCGCTCGGAACCAGCCGCAGGCTCCAGTCGCTGGATATCAGCCGGCTTGCCATCGAGAACGTCAAAATCCTTGTGTCCCTTCCGCTCACGCGCCTCACCCTCAGCCCGATGATGATCTCCGACAAGGCCTCGCTCAACAGCCTGCGCGGACTCCGGTTTCTCCGCATCCTCCGCACTCCCGGCGATCCGGACGAGCAGCCACCCGCGGAATTCTGGCGCAAGCTCGACAGCGGAGAATACGACACCGGCCGCTGAGGATCAGCAGGCGGCCGCGGACACCTGTTGGCGCCACGTTGCGTAAAAATCCGGCAAGACAGCAGGGAGGCCTGCACCGCAAACGGGATTAACCCCCCAAACGGTTTTTCTCCGTGTGAGGAATCGCCGGATCCGGATTAAAACGGAATATCGTCGCCCGGTTCGGTGGCTGCGGGCGGGGCGGCAGGTCGCGCCGGGGCGTGCCGCTGCGGGTGGTGTTCCGTGTGTCCGCCTCCCTCGTTGTCCCCTCCTCCGCCGGAAGAGGAGCCGCTGGGACGACCGCCTAGAAGCTGGATGTTTTCTCCGACAACCTTCATGCGGCTGCGCTTCTGGCCCGAGGTTTTGTCATCCCATGTGTCCATGCGGAGACGCCCCTCCACGTAGAGCGGATGGCCTTTTTTTGCATATTCCCCGGCGATTTCGGCGAGGCGGCCCCAGAGTTCGACATCCACGAAGATCGTCTCCTCGCGCTTCTCGCCGGTGTCGAGCGTGTATTTGCGGTTGATGGCGAGCCCCACGTCCGTCACGGCACTGCCTTTGGGAGTGAACTTGACTTCCGGATCGCGGGTGACGTTTCCGATGAGGATGACTTTGTTGACGTTGGCCATGGCGGGGAGGGGTTAAGCGGCGGCGGTTTTTTTCTTCGCGGGAAGCTGCAGGTAATTCTGCAACAGCACGACATCGTCCAGTTTCAACTTCTTCTGGAGCTTGTCAATCGCGGCGGGTTCCGCCTCGAAAATAAAATTGACGTAATAGGCGCTTTTCGTGTGTTTCGACTCGTAGGCGAGTTCCCTCTTTTCGAGGCGCTGGACCTGTTCGATCACGGCTCCTTCGGAGGCGATGACTTTTTCGAGGCGTTCGATGGTTTCTTTGGCGGTGTCTTCTTTTCCTCGGATATCGAGGGCTAGCAGGGCTTCGTAACGTTTCATGGTTGTTTTTGGTTGAATTGATTCATGGCGGATTCCAAGCCGTGGGCGTTGGAATACTCGAAGGCGTCGGCCGCGCGGGAAACGGCCTCGGTCAAGGCGCCCTGCTCGGAGTCCTCAAATTTTCCGAGGACATGGTCGTGAAGCGCGTGTCCGTCCGGGGCGCCGATGCCGACGCGCAGTCGCGGCACGGATTCCGTGCCGAGGTGGACGAGGATCGACTCGAGGCCGTTGTGTCCGCCGGAGGTGCCGGAGCGTCGGAGGCGGAGCGTTCCGAGCGGGAGCGTGGCATCGTCAAGAATGATCATGATCTCCTCGCGCTGGAGCTTGTAATACCGGGCGTATCCGCCCACCGCCTCGCCGCTCAGGTTCATGAAGGTCTGCGGCTTGATGATCGAGCGTCCGCCGCAGTGCGCGATCTCGGAATTCCACTTGGCATCGAATGCGAACGTACAGGCGGACCGGCGCGCGAGTTCATCGCCAACAAGGAATCCGACATTGTGCCGGGTCCCTGCAAATTCGCGGCCGGGATTTCCCAGGCCGGCGACAAGACGAAAAACCGCGGAGGAGTCCACGCGCGTGGGAGGCTACTTCTTTTCTCCTGTTGCGGCGCCGGCCTCGGGTTTCTTCTCCTTGATGACTTCCGGAGCTTCCGCGACGGGCGCGGCGACAGGCTCCTCGGCCACGGTGGGCTCGGCCACGATAAAGACGGTCAGATCGGGATCGTCCGTCGCCGTGACGCCGGCGGGAAGCGGCAGGTCGCGGATGTGAATCGAATCGCCGATTTTGAGCGGAGAGACATCCACCCGGATGATCTCGGGAAGGTTCTGCGGAAAACACCGGATCGAAACCGAGCGCATGCTTTGCTCGAGCAGCCCGCCGAAGCTCTTGACGCCCTCGGACTCGCCGAACGCCTCGATGACGATGTCCGCGGAAATTTCCTCGGTCATGGAAACCGCGTGGAAATCCACATGGACGATGTCGGTGCGCAGCGGGTGGCGCTGGATTTCCTGGATGAGCGAAAGGCGGCTGGTTTTCTTTCCCCCCTCCTCGATTTCGAGTTCGACGAGGATGTTCTCGCCGACGGCATGGGCGAGGAGGGCCTGGATCTCGCGCTGGGAGACTTCGAGGTTGACGGGTTTGTCCTTCGCGCCGTAGATGACGGCGGGGACTCCGCCACGGGCACGGACTTGTTTGACCGCGTTGCGGCCGCTTTCGGAGCGGGTGCGCGCGGAGAGTTTTACTTGCTTGGCCATAAATGTTCTATGTGGATTTCAATTCAAAAAGCGAACTCACCGACTCGTCGTCGTGGATGCGCCGGATGCCCTCGCCGAGCAGCTCGGCCACCGACAGCACTTTGACACGCTGATCGGATGTTGGGCGGACTGGAACGCTGTCCGTCGTGATCAATTCCTTGATTTCGGAGTCCTTTAATCGCTCAACCGCCAAATCTGTCAAGACTGCGTGTGAAACACCAGCATAAATATCGAGAGCGCCGTGTTTTCTGAGCATCTTGGCGGCGCTGGTGAGCGTGCCGGCGGTTTCGGTGAGGTCGTCCACGATGAGGACATTTTTTCCGGCGACCTCCCCGATGACGTGCGAGGCCTCGGTTTCCTCCGCGTTTTTGCGTCTCTTGACAACGATCGCGAGTCCGGCCCCGACCGCCTGCGCGTAGGCGGAGGCCATTTTCACCCCGCCGACATCCGGCGACACAACGACGAGATTTCCGATCGCGAGCTTGTGGAGGTATTCGACCATGACCGGGCGGGCGTGGAGGTGATCCACGGGGATATCAAAAAACCCCTGGAGCTGCTGCGCGTGGAGGTCCATCGTCAGGACGCGGTTCACGCCGGCGGCGACGAGAAGATTTGCCACAAGCTTTGCGGTGATCGGCACCCGGGGCTGATCCTTCCGATCCTGGCGCGCATAGCCGAAGAACGGGAGCACCGCAGTGATTCGGGCGGCGCTGGCCCGGCGGGCGGCGTCCACCAGGATGAGCAGTTCCATCAGGTTCTGGTTCGTGGGCGGACAGGTTGGCTGGATGATAAAGACGTCACGCCCGCGGATGTTGTCGTTGATCTTGACATAGGTTTCCCCGTCGGGGAACGAGCTGACCATGGCGTCGCTGAGGTCCACCTTGAGGTAGTCGCAGATGGCGCGCGCAAGGACAGGATGCGCGTTTCCTGTGAAGATTTTCATCTCCAAATTGCTCGTATGAATCATAAGAGAATGCCGGAGGGAAAAACGTCAGTTGCCGAGCGGTTCGGGCACGGGCGGCGGATTGAGCGGGATCGTGGGCTCGACCCGCGTCTGCGCCAGACGGGAGATGTAGGCACTCTCCATGATGTCACAGCGGGCGGCGAGCTCCTTGTCCGCCTTTTTCATTTTTTTGAACAGGAGCCGATAATATTCGCGGAGGGCGGCGCGTTCGTCCTCGAACGACTTGGCGGATTGCGCCTGTTCCCGGAGCGAGCGGATGGCAGGGTCTTTTTCAACTTCGGTGCGGACTTCTTTGTACCGGACCTTGAGCTTGCGTTCGATTTCGGCGGCACTCGGACCCACCGGGGCGCCGGGAGCGGCGGCAGGGTCCTCCGGGATCACGGCATTCGGGTCGGCAAAGGCGGAGTCGGGAAGTGGCGCGCCGGATCCCGGACGCGCGACCGGGGAGACTTCGGTCTCGGATACCATCGGGGTCTCGACCGCGCCGGACTCGGGGGGCAAGGGGATGATGTCTTCGTCCGCCTTTTTGTTGTCTGCCGGAGAGGCGGACGGCTCTGCGGCCGGCGTTGCGGATTCCTCCGGCGCGGACATTGCCGGGGTTGCCAGGACTTCGGGCGTTGGAGAAGGAGTCGCGGGACCCTCCTGGGCCATGAGTGGAATTGCGAGAAGAATGAACAGAATGAAATACATCGGGTAAGCGCGGCGTATGCGGCGAACTTGAAATCAGAGCAATTTTACCCTCTCTTGGCAAGAGCATGAATCGTATCGCGGATCAGAAAGATGGGCCGATGGCGGCGGCGCGCGTTCTGCGCCGTCGAAAGGGGTTCGTTTTTCTGGATTCCGTGACGCCCGGAAACGCGGGGATTTCCCTGCTGGCATCCGAACCCGATCTTGTGGTTTCCGGTCGCGACTGGGAGCGGCTGGAGCATGAGCTGGCCAGGCGGTCGGGCGGCTGCCCGGACGGGGCGGCGGTGGGGTGCGTGGCATTTGACGGTACCTTTCACTTCGGTTTTTATGACCGTCCGCACAGGTTTCTCCATGAGCGTGGGCAGTGGGAAAATCCACCCGGGGAATTTCATTCCCGCGCCCCCGAAGCGCGAGGGACGCTGGATTTCCAGCCGAAGATGACCCGGGAGGGTTTTCTCGCGATGGTCGCGGCGGCGCAGGAATTCATCGCGGCGGGAGATATTTATCAGGTCTGCCTCTCGCATCCGTTTGAAGCGCCGGCCGGCGGGGCAGCCGCATGGGAATTCTTCGGGCGCCTCCGGCAATGCTCCCCGGCTCCCTGGTCCGCTTTCCTCGACTTCGGAAATTTTCAGGTCGCCTCGGCCTCGCCGGAATGTTTTTTGCGCATGAGCGGACGCGACATTATTACATGCCCGATCAAGGGGACGCGGCCCCGGAGGCCCGATCCGGTTCACGACCGGCGGAGCGCGCAGGCGCTCGTCACGTCGCCCAAGGAAACCGCGGAGCTCGTGATGATCACCGACCTCGAGCGCAATGACCTCGGGCAGGTCTGCGAATTCGGCAGCGTGCGCGTCACCGACCTGCTGCGCCTCGAGCGCTACGAGCAGGTCTTCCACCTGGTCTCGACCGTGCAGGGGAAACTCCGCGGGGAGGTCAGCCATGTCCGCGCGCTCCGGGAGTGTTTCCCGGGCGGCTCGATTTCCGGAGCGCCAAAGAAGCGCGCGCTCGAAATCCTCCACGAACTCGAGCCCTTCCCGCGCGGGCTCTACACCGGGGCGATCGGGTATTTCGGATACCGGGGAGAGAGCCGGTTTTCCATCGCGATCCGGACTGCGGTCTTCGAGGCAGGGCGCGCGTCGTTCCATGTCGGAGCCGGAATCGTCGCAGACTCGGTGCCGGAAGAGGAATGGCAGGAAACGCTGGACAAGGCGGCCGGGCTCCTGCTGGCAGCGGGAGAAATTTGACATGTCAAAAGGTTTCCAGTTGACGATTCCTGCGCTCGCGAGGATGATCTCCATGTGAGCACGACAAGAATTCTCAACATCCTTGAGGCCGCGCAGATTGAGCCTCCCAAGGCCCGTGCCATCGCGGAATCCCTCGAAGTCGCATTCAAAGAACAGGAAGACGACCTGACAAAACGCCTGATGACGAAGCAGGACGGCGCGGATCTCCGCGGGGATCTGTTGACAAAAAGCGAGTCAACGAAAGCCGAAATCATCAAGTGGATGTTCCTTTTTTGGATCGGACAAATTGCCGTTCTCCTCGCCGCCGCAAAATTCCTGTTTCAAGCTCACTGAATGCCCCACAAGTCGGCGCTGTCGCTCCCTTGACCAACGATTCCGCGCGAAGCGTGGTCAGCCCCGAATGGTGCTAACTTAAGCGAACGTAGAAGCGGCATCCTGCCGCTTTCTCCAGAGAGATCCAAGCGGCAAGATGCGCCCGATGCCGCTTCTACAAATTCACCCGATCAGCCATGCAGTCCGGGGATCGCAATGATTGGCGTAATCAGAGGTTCGTCGCCTGACCGCCTGAGGGCACGTAAATCAATATCTTCCCGTCTGAGGAGAGGTAGGAGATTGCGTTTGCGCACTCCTGGGATGTCAGAATTTTGCCTTGAAAGCGGATCACGATGCGCGGGTCGGCGGGATTTGTGACCGACACACCGTTGAGGAGATCCAGAACCGCGTCGGACCTGTTGGCCCAGCCCGGATGCCCGCTGTTCCGCGCCGCCAGTGCCAGGCTGGCCAGAGACATTGCCGCCTGCTGGCCCTTCGCCATCCGGTTCGCCTCGAGAAGAACGGGAAAGTTGGAAATCACCAGCACCGCAAGGATCCACAGAACGGCAATTACGACGAGGACTTCCACCCAGGAATAACCGGACGTTCTATTCATGATCGTGCGACGCTCTTTTGAGAAAAGGCAAAGGCCCCTTTCGGGGCCCTTGCAATTTTCGTTACAAGTAATTTCTGTTTCCAGAAATCCTATGAGGGATTCGGAACGTAAATGACTCCCCCGCCAGCATTCGTTGCGAGGTAGGTCTGGTACCATTCCGCGGCAGGAGTGCCGGCGTTAGATGCTGGCAATCCGCCAACTTGGAACGGGCCGAACACGTTCGTACCGTTTGTTGTCGTGATGCCCGTGTCCAGTGTGGTCACAACGGCGGCAACGGTTGCGCCAAGGTTCGTTGCCCCGGCAGCGATGGCTGCGGAGGAAATCGAAGCGACGTTTTGGGCGTTCCGGCGGGCGGCCGTTTCTTTGGCGTTGCCCAGGATGCCTGAGATGTTGGGAATGGCAATCGCCGCGATGACCGCGATGACTGCAATGACAACGAGTAATTCAACCAAGCTGAAAGCTGATTGAACCGACAGTTTACTAACAGGTGTTTTCATAACGACCCCACTCTCATGCGCCAGCCGGATTTTGGCAACAAAAGCGATCCTGCAATCTCAATGGGGGGAAAGCTGTATAGAAATCATGCAACGTTGCGCAGGCTGCCTGCGGCAGATATGCGAAATGCGAAATGCGAAATGCGGAATGCGGAATGCGGAATGCGGAATCGCCGCTGCCCGATGGATCGTTGCGTCGTGAGAGCCCGCTGGTGAGTTATCGCCGGATCCTGGTGTGCGTGTTTCCCCTGTGCCGGTGACGTGGGGGCCTGCCTGCTACTTGAGCTCCCCGAGCGAGCGCAGCTTTCCATTGTCGAGAGAAAAAATCTCACGGCTGACCGGGTAGCTCGACGCGAGGTAGCCGGCGATGATGGCTTCCCCCATTTTCCGGAATGCCTGGTCCTGTCGGGAGAAGACCAGGATCTGGAAGCGGTTCGGCAGCGCGACCAGAATGTCGGGGCCGAGCGTCGAGGCGAAGCGATCAGCGAATTCCGGGGCGAGAACAGCGGACGCGGTCAGAGGGTTGGAGGACTCGAGGATGGCATATTGAATGACATGGTTTTTGTCCCGGACGAACCGCGTTTCGAGCGAGGCGAGGACGTTGTGCGCGGTCCGTTGCGCGTCCGGGTCGATCGCCTTCATCGCCATGGCCAGAGTGCGTCCGCCCTCGACCCCGGAAATCTCACCGTCACGAAGGCGGACGAGAGCCAGGATCGTCCGCTTCGATCCGGTGATCGTCCGCTGGACTTTGTAGTCCATGAATGACGGCTCGACCATCCACGCCCATTGGTCCCCGGCGGTGGCCAGCGTGGGGATCATGAGAAACAGGCAGAACACGCGGTTGAGTTTTGCGCGGGCTTTGATATGGGTGCGTGGTGATGACATTTCTTGAAGCAGTTCCGGCCGGGAGACGGCCGGCACAAATCTCCGTCCAAGGATTGGGCTATCAGGGGAGGACTCCGGATTCAAGGCGCGAACCACAGGAGCGCGGGCATCTTGCCCGCTTGAAGAAGAAGCGGGCAAGCAACTGTGGTTTTCAGCAAGGGGAAAGTTGAGCATTTTTCAGGAGCGACTGGATGTGAATAAGCAGCTTTCGCATAGCGGCGACGATGGCGCATTTGTAGGGTTTGCCCCTGTCG
>Ga0247842_10001623_pt1 | contig 36699 bp, 37 predicted proteins | sample LaCruzMarch2015__3_FD_192411 | JGI IMG/M metagenome (GOLD analysis project Ga0247842, IMG submission 192411) | Freshwater microbial communities from meromictic Lake La Cruz, Castile-La Mancha, Spain - LaCruzMarch2015_19m | ecosystem: Environmental > Aquatic > Freshwater > Lake | place: Spain...
CACCTTGCGGTTTGGCTTCCCCCTGTATCTCCCATTGTAGCACGTGTGTTGCCCAAGGCGTAAGAACCATGCTGATTTGACGTCATCCCACCTTCCTCCCATTTAAAACGGGCAGTCTCCCATGACATGTAAAACATAGGATCAGGGTTGCGCTCGTTTCCCGACTTAACGGTACATCTCACGACACGAGCTGACGACAACCATGCAGCATCTGTCTAGCACCCTCGAAGGCGGATCTGTTTCCAGATCTTGCAGCTAGATGTCAAGCCTTGGTGAGGTTCCTCGTTTACCGTCGAATTAAACCACATGCTCCACCGCTTGTGCGGGTCCCCGTCTATTCCTTTGAGTTTTAAGCTTGCGCTCGTACTCCCCAGGCGGGATACTTAACGGGTTACCTTAAAATAACAGCACTGGCAGGGTCGATACTGCCAATGCTTAGTATCCATCGTTTACGGCGTGGACTACTGGGGTATCTAATCCCATTCGCTCCCCACGCTTTCGTCCACTGAGTGTCAGAACTGTCCTAGTACACTGCCTTCGCATTTGGTGTTCTTGCTGATATTAATGGATTTAACCCCTACACCAGCAATTCCGTGTACCTCTTCCAGTCTCTAGCTTATCCATCTCTCCCGCTGACTCGAGGTTGAGCCTCGAGATTTAACAGGAGATGCGATAAACCACCTACGGACGCTTTACGCCCAATAAATCCGGATAACGCTTGGGGCCCTCGTATTACCGCTGCTGCTGGCACGAGGTTAGCAGCCCCTTATTCAACTGCTACCGTCATTGTTTCGTCACAGTTAAAAGTACTTTACACCCCGAAGGGCTTCTTCATACACGCGGCGTCGCTCCTTCAGGCTTTCGCCCATTGAGGAAGATTCTTGACTGCAGCCTCCCGTAGGAGTCTGGGCAGTGTCTCAGTCCCAGTGAGTGGGGCCATGCTCTCGCACCCCATACCCGTCGTAGCCTTGGTGAGCTATTACCTCACCAACAAGCTGATAGGCCATAGGCTCCTCCCTAAGCGCCGGAGCTTTAATTAAAGAGCTTATGCTCTTTAATACTATCGAGTATTATCCTCGCTTTCGCAAGGTTATTCTCGTCTTAGGGGTAGATTGCCAATGTGTTACTCTCCCGTTTGCCATGCCTGTATTGCTACAGGCATTCGACTTGCATGCCTTAGACACGCCGCCAGCGTTCATCCTGAGCCAGGATCAAACTCTCTAAAATTTGATTGACTCGATAGAAACCGAAGTTTCTATTGATATGTGATTCCGTTTAAAAACGGACAAAATTTATACTTTACGAATTGATGCCAATTAGCATCAAAATTAACCATCACCATGATTGTTTGCTATAAAATTTTTAACGTTCGAAATAGACAGAAAAAAACAGAGATATAAAAAATATCTTGTTTTAATATCTTATTCTATTTTAATTTTTAATAATCCTATTTTATACTAATAAAAAATAGATGTCAAGAGCTTCTCTTTTAGTCTTTCATTCGTTTGACTTTTAAGGGTTTTTAAGATATAAAGATAGCATTAGTAGTAATTAAATTTTAATAAAACCATGCGTATTAAATTTCATCGAGTCGAAAGAAAGGAAGAACCTAGCTTTAGATCTAATAGTCAAATCCGAGTTCCGGAGGTTTTTGTTATTGATGAAGCGAATGAAGCTTTGGGAGTTATGTCTATTGAAGACGCGATGCAAAAAGCCCAAGAAGCTGACTTAGATTTAGTTGAAGTAAACCCTAAAGCTAATCCGCCGGTCGTAAAAATCGTTAATTTAGGACAATTGAAATATGAAAGAGAGAAATTAGCTCACAAGCAGAAGATGCAGCAAAAAAAAGTAGAAACTAAAAATATTCGTTTGACGTTTCGCATTAGCGAGCATGATCAAGAAATGCGCCTTCTTCAGGCAGAGAAGTTTTTAGCTAAAGATAATAAAATAAAAGTGGAATTAATTTTACGCGGCCGCGAACGCCAGTATCCACAAAAAGCAGCCGAGATAATTCGAGGATTTGCCACTAAATTACAAACGAATCCGTCATTAGCGATTGAGATCGAACAACCCTTGACAAATCAGGGCGGAAGATTTACTATAATATTGATTAATAAAAAGTAAAAAACCGTAAATTCAGGTATTTGCCTGTTTTTTTAATCTGAAGAATATGCCAAAAATAAAAACTCATCAAGCGACAGTGAAGCGCTTTAAAAAAACTTCAACCAACAAATTACTGCAGCGCAAAGCTGGGCAGGACCATTTTAATTCCCGTGATACCGGTAATGCCACTCGCAAGAAACGTTTAGATATTAAGGCACATAAAACCTTAACCAAGACTATTCACATGTTAACCCCATATAACTAATTATTATTTGTAATTGAACATATGCCTAGAGTAAAAAGAGGAATGACCCATGTTAAAAAAAGACGGAAATTATTAAAAGCCGTTAAAGGTTACAAATGGGGCCGTAAAAAATTAATTAAATTAGCCAAAACCGCTAGAACAAAGGCGGGCGCGCATGCCTATACTGATCGTCGCAAAAAGAAACGAGTGATGCGTGGTTTATGGCAGATAAAAATTAATGCTTTCGTACGTGAATATGGTTTATCTTATTCGCGCTTTATAAATTTGCTTAAAGTTAATAAAATTGAAGTTGATCGGAAGATTTTAGCAGATTTAGCCGTATCTAATAAGGAGACCTTAGAGGCCTTAATCAATAAGATTAAGAAATAATATGATTTTTTGGATAAAAATAATTCAAATTATTGTTGCTATTCTTCTCATGATTGCAATATTAATGCAAAATCGTGGCGCTGGTTTAGGCGGCGTCTTTGGTGGTACCGGCGGGGTTTATTTGACCAAAAGAGGTTTAGAAAAAAAATTATTTATCGCGACTATTGTCTTGGCCGCTATTTTTATTCTTTTATCTTTAGGCGTTTTCTTTAAAGCTTAAGCACCCACAGGACTGCTTAAAATTATAAGATTGCTGTGAACTCACTTAAAACTAAAATTATTTTGTTTATAAAAAGGACTTCTCAGGCCTTGTCTTTTTTTAATTTTTTTAAAAAAAAGAAGATAAATCAATCAGAAATAGACAAAAAGCTTGTGTATACTTTATCGCCCCGTAAAATTCCTAGTGGAAACCAATTAAAACATTTAAATAAATTTCTCAACCCTAAGGAATATTTAATTATAAAAATTTGCTTATTATTAATTTTTGTTAATCTTATTTATCTCGGGGCGTCGTTTTTAAAGAAGTATTTGGTTTATTCTCCTGTTTCTGGCGGTGAATATATTGAGGGCGTTGTTGGATATCCAAAAACCATTAATCCATTGTATGCCGTAAATCGCGATATTGATAGCGATTTAAGCCGTCTAGTATATTCCAGTTTATTTAAATATGATCAAAATGGTGTTCTCGTTAATGATTTAACAGAGTCGGTGACGATTAATAATAATAAGGAATATCTAATAAAGATCAAAAGTAATGCATATTGGCAAAATGGCGACAAGCTTACTGTCGATGATATTCTTTTTACTCTCGACGCTATTAAGAATCCAGATTATCGCTCCCCTCTAAGACCCTCTTTTAATGGAGTAGAAGTTGAAAAAGTGGATAACGAGACAATCAAACTGACTTTAGCCACGCCCTATGCGCCTTTTCTTGAAATTTTAACATTTGGAATATTACCAAAAAATATTTGGGGGAATGTTAGTCCGAGCGCGGCCGCCTTGTCTGATTTGAATTTGAAACCAGTCGGGTCTGGGCCTTATAAATTTAAATCACTTTTAAAAAATAAAGAGGGAGATATAAAAGAATATAATTTAACTATTAATGAAAGTTATTATTCTTTAAAACCGTACATTAGTAATATTAAGTTTAAATTTTTTGTTGATTACCCCGAAGTAATTAAATCATTAAACGATAATCAGGTTGATGGTCTCGGCTATTTGCCCTTTGAAGATAGAAAAGAATTATTGACTATCGACTCCCTGGCTTTTCATGAACTTATTCGTCCACAGATAATTGCCCTATTTTTTAATCGTGGAAAAAATAAGGCCCTGGATGATAAATCAGTACGAATTTCTTTAGCCCAAGCAATAGACAAAAATCAGATTATTAGAGAGGTGTTTGCTGGGGTTTATAAAAAAGCCGAGGGTCCTATTTTAGAAAATAATTACGCTTATAATAATCAAATACAAAAATACGGATTTTCTCCTTTAGAGGCTAGCGCAAATATAAAAACTAAATTAGCCTCTACCTCGATTACGGTTGTTGATTCGGGAAATAATGTTTTAGTCGCCGAAAAGATTAAAGCTTTTTGGCAAAATATTGGTATAATTGTGGAATTAAAGATCATTCCTGGAGAAAGAGCAGCTGATGTAATTAAAAATCGTGATTTTGAAATTCTATTATATGGCGAATCCGTTGGCGCCGATCCTGATATTTTTGCCTTTTGGCATTCAACGCAAATTGGGGCTAAGGGGTTAAATTTAGCGGCTTTCAATAATCTTGAAGTTGACACGTTGTTGACTGATGCGCGAAATACGACAAATGTCGAAGAAAGAAAAATTAAATATCAAAAGATTCAGGAAATAATAACGACGGAAATTCCTGCAATTTTTCTATATTCACCTACTTATACATATGTGCAAAGTAATAAAATAAAAGGTTTTAATGGTTCGGTATTGATTGAGCCGGCCGATCGCTTCGCGAGTATCGCTAATTGGTATTTAAAAACAAGTAAAAAATTAATGTGGTAATTTAGGACGCCAAACTCGCGTCTAGTTTAAACCACATTTATATAACTCATAAAACTTAATAACAAAAAAATGTTAGTTAAACAAGCAAATGTTTCGGCGGCCAGTCCCCGGAAAAATTTTTCTAATCGTCCGCTACGGCATAGCGAGCGAGATTATCCTCAGACTCTAGTGCCACATGTGCCGGAAACGAGGAAATTAATTAAAAATAACCAAAACCTTCAGGCAAAACTTTTTCGCCCAGCCCTTGTTTCGAATCCAGCTCTCAATACAAGCGGTTCGGGTTTGAAAATTTGTCCCCTTGGCGGTCAAGAGGAAGTAGGTCGTAATTGTACTGTTTTTGAGTATGATAATGATATTATTATTCTCGATATGGGCATGCAATTTGCCGATGAAGATATGCCTGGTATAGACTATATCATTCCTAATGTTTCCTACCTTCGTGGCAAAGAAAAAAATATTAGAGGAGTAATTTTTAGTCATGGCCATCTTGACCATATTGGTGCCGCACCAATTTTATTGGAGCAATTAGGTAATCCGCCTATTATTGGCCGTAAATTAACTTTAGCGATGATTAAACATCGCCAGGAAGATTATAAAAGAGGAACAACAAAGAGCTTAAAGGCCATTACGATTGATTCTCTTTCTCAAAAAATAAGTCTTGGTAAATTTCAAGTAAGTTTCTTTCAGGTAGAGCATTCTATTATAGATGCGGTTGGAGTGATTATTCAAACGCCACATGGCACCATCATTCATCCTGGGGACTGGATGATCGAAGAAGACACGGACAATGGTCAAGTAGTGGGCTATGAGCATTTAGCTAATCTTCCCTCCCCACGCATTTTAATGTTGGAAAGTTTAGGCGTTGCATATTCCAAGGAAAGAATACCGGCTAAAACTACGCAAGCTAATTTAGAGAAGCTTATCAGTGAAGCTAAGGGGCGTGTTATTATTGGAACATTTGCTTCACAGCTAGAACGCATTACTAATCTTTTAGCCTATGCCGAAAAAATTGGCAAAAAAGTAGCTCTCGATGGTTATGGCATGAAAATGAATGTTAAAATTGCTCAAGAACTCGGCTATATCCCCGCTCATAAACACACATTAATACCAGTAGAAGATGTTAGTAAATATCCTGAAGATAAAATATTAATAATTTGCACGGGTGCTCAGGGGGAGTCAAACGCGGTTTTCGCCCGTATTGTTAACGGAAATCATCGTTATGTGAATATTAAAAAATCCGACGTCGTTATTTTTTCTTCCTCAGTTATTCCTGGTAACGAGAGATCAATCCAGAAAGTAAAAGATCAAATATATCGTCTCAGTGACAACGTTATCCATAGTAGTATTATGGATGTTCACTCAGGCGGGCATGCTAATGCTGAAGACATTAAAAAAATATTAAAGCAAATTAAGCCAGATTATTTTTTGCCTGTATATGCTAATCATTATATGTTAGTGGAGGCAAAAAAATTAGCCATTCGTGAAGGATTTCACGAGGGCCAGGTTCAAGTATTGGATAATGGTCAGATTATTAAATTTCAAAGAGACCGCAAGCCAGTGGTGCTAAAAGAAAAAGCGAACACAGATTATGTTATGGTTGATGGCCTTGGTATCGGCGATGTATCCGAAATAGTTTTGAGAGATAGACGTATGATGGCCGATGATGGCATGATTGTTATTATTGCGACAATTGACGCTAAGACAGGGGCAATTATTGGTAATCCAGATTTAATATCTCGTGGCTTTGTTCATATGAAAGAAAATAGAGACTTAATTGAAAAAACTAGGATGAGAGCGAAGAAAATTGTTAAAGATAAAAATCCAATGACGGCGGCTGATGATGATTATATTAAGAATAAGATTAGAAATGAAATTGGTCAGTTTTTGTTCGGGGCGACTAAACGTCGGCCAATGGTTTTGCCGGTAGTTATAAAGGTTTAAAAAGTATTTTGCAATTCCAAACTAAAAACTCCTAAAATATTAGGAGTTTTTAGTATGTATATCTTGTGGATAAAAGCCTTGACAACTATATATACTTATGATATATTAAACAGTCACTCGAATTGATTTTTTTTAATAATAAAAGACCGCTTTAAACGGGTCAGGCACGACAAGCATGGGGATTTTCTTGCTAGGGTTTTTCCGGCTTCGCGCTCGAAAGTGCCTAGAAGAAATTTTCTTGCCTACCCGTTTAAGTCGGCCTTTTTTGTTGGTGTTAATCAAAAAGTCTTCCCTTCCCTACAATAACATTGACCTTGTCTCGCATAATTCCTATTTCAACTGGCGTCTCAATTTCAATGACATCATCAATAATTAGTTTTTCCTGAGGGTTGCTAACTTTAATTTTTTTTACAGTTATTAATGACTCATCACGTTTCCTGGTTCTTATAAGAATATCAAGTTTACCATCATGAGGATTTGATTTTATAGTTTCTCTTATATCACTCAATAAATTGATAATTCTAACTTCGCCTTTTTCCATAATTTCTAAAGAATAATCATCTATATGAAGAATGGTTCCGAGACTTTGTATTGATGCCTGATTGAGAAAATAGTAGTTGCCTATGAGACCGAGATCAATTTTTTCAACACGGCGAGCAAGAAGAATATTACAAGCATCGTCAATATTATTTATGCCAAAAGATGTAGCAATGGAATTATCATTACCAACTGGAATTAAGCCAAGTAGCGTTTTTTTTTGAAAATCACTATATATTTCCGTATCAATCACTGCCCCAATGATTTTATTAATCGTTTGGTTGTTCCCAACAGCAATTATGGTCTTAGCACCAAGTTTAATTTCGTTTTGTATAGTTCCCTTTATATTTTTTATTCCGCCAAGACGAATTATCTTTCCGTTTAATCCTAAATCAGTCAAACGAATTTCGAGGCGGTTAATGGCTCGATTGTATTTGGATTTATTCAAATACTCATCATATATATAGACGTGCATAAATTTTTGAAACGAGCAAAGTTATTTTTCTACTTCATCGACCCTATCATCAGACTTTTTATTATCTTTACGCTTATCGCTTTCTGATAAAACTAGAAATTGACCATTAATTAATGCACCTTTTTCAATGGATAGCTCAGTATATTGAATATCCCCATAAATTTTAGCAGATCCGCCTAAAGCCAGGTAGCCATGAATTTTAATATTTCCTTTAACCTCTCCATTTATAATTGCATCTTTTGACTCTATATTTGCCACAACTTTCGCCTTATCACCAATAAATAGATTCGCCTCTGTTTTAAGAGATCCCTCAAGAGTTCCTTCGATAATTATGTTTCCCTGCCCCTGAAAGTTGCCTTTTACTTTAATAGAAGCGCCAATAATAGTTTCCGCGTCTTTAAATTTTTCTAATTTGTTTTCTTTGCTGAACATATATATTTTTTTTAAAAAAAAGAAATAGTTTATAATTTACGTTTATATTTTAAGCTTATTTAAGCAAGATGTCAAAATAAATAATTGAAATAATCACATTGATAAGGTAAAATATCAATAGTTTAATACAGGTTCATTGATGAGACACGGTCCTCGTAGTTCAACGGATAGAACGAGAATCTCCTAAGTTCTAAATCCAGGTTCAATTCCTGGCGAGGACACATTTTTGGCTAATTTTATTATAATTTTGTTTTGTATTGACAAAATCATCATGTTATGTTAGCTGTTTGGCTATTGACTTGCTTGTCGATTTGGTTATAATTTCTGTGTAGTGTTAAATATGTTCTTCAAGGAACAAATTTTTGGGCCATTAGCTCATCCGCCAGCTGGCGGAGGCTAGAGCGCAACCTATATGGAAGCGCAACAAATTTTTGGGCCATTAGCTCAGTTGGCTAGAGCGCTTCCATGGCATGGAAGAGGTCAAGGGTTCAAGTCCCTTATGGTCCACAATTTAAAAGAGCTCACACAGTGAGGTCTTTTAAACATACTAATTCGGATTATGGGCTTAAATACCCGAGGCGATGTGTAATTGTGCATTGCCGAGGTCGCTCCGTCGGCTGGTAGAGGGATACTTAGTAAATAAAGTTCGCAATTTTAGTGAACGAGCGAGACCGACAACCATGATCAAGCCACTTATAGTATTTAGGTTAAAAACAGAAACTCAAAGGTGTCGTTTTCCGCATATGTCTCTTAGTGGCTTAAATAGTTACAAACAGGTTACTAATTAAGTCGTAATACGAGTCAAGCGAAGTCGCTGCTCTTTCAGCGGCCGTGCTCATGGAAGCACCGGGAAGTAAAGAGTCCATATGAACCAGTGCTTGAGGCCGCTATACACGTACAATGTACCAGTTCAAGTAAACTTTGAAGTCTTCGACCTTCGATTGTTCAATTGAAGATTTGCCAAGTTGATTCTTATAAACAATAACAATATTACTAGTTGAATTATGTCCCTCGCTAGGAGTTCATGATCTGTCGATTACTTTATTGAAAATATATAGATTATTCTTTTCGGCTAAGTATATATTCAGACTAATTATTAAATTTTATTCGAAAACCGGTATATTCCTTGTCTCACGAATATGACGTTTTAATGGCTAACCCCTAGCCTAATTGTGTCACCTGGTAAATTCCAGGTATTTTAATCATAACACCCTAAAGTAGAATCTCACTTCCTGAGTAAAGGTAATTGCGAAAGTAGCAATGTAAGTATATATATTTCATAGCATTATAATAACAAGCTATCGAAGATATTTGTAAGGCAGATAATAGTTAACAGTTAATTATGATAAGTCTACAAAAATGTAGACTTAAGTAAATATATTGGCTAATATTAGTATAATTAAATCTTAGGAAAAGTTGTGGAAAAACTGTTATCATAGTATAGAATATTTTTAAATATTGAAATATCTGACTAAATATATTACCCGGATTAGTATTTGCCATTAACTAAGAAAAACTTTATAATTAAGTAGTAATTTAATAATTTTCAAAATATTATGTACGATTTGATAATCATAGGATCCGGTCCAGCCGGAATGACTGCGGGTATTTACGCCGTGCGTCGAGAGATGAAGACATTAATTATTGGTAAGGAAGTAGGTGGGCAAATGGTTTGGGCAAGTGAAATTGAAAATTATCCCGGATTTGAAAAGATCAGTAGTTATGAGTTAATTAACAAGTTTAAGAAACAGACTATTAATTTCGGAGTTGAAATGAAGGATGATGAAGTAAAGCAAATTGAAAAAACTTCATCCGGTACTTTTTTGTTGCATACGAATCGCGACACTTTCGAAGCCAAGACGGTAATAATTGCTATGGGTCTTGCGCCACGTCGGTTAGCTGTTAAGGGAGAACTTGAATTAAATGGACGTGGGGTGTCATATTGCGCAAATTGCGATGGGCCTTTTTTTAAGAATAAAAAAGTTGCCGTTATAGGAGGAGGGAACTCAGCTCTTGATGCAGCCGAGGTTTTATCTAAAATTGCGAGTCAGGTATACTTAATTCATCGTAATGACTCATTTAAAGCATTTGATGCACTTGTTGCCCAAGTAAAGTCAAAAAATAACATAGAGATTATATTAGATTCAGAAATTTTAGATATTATGGGTTCGCAAAAAGTAGAAAAAATACGAATACTTGATTCGATTACGAAAGAACAACGTGAAATTGAGCTTGATGGTGTATTTATAGAAGTAGGACGTCTAGCTAGTACCGACTTAGTAGCTGATTTTGTTGATAGAAATGAGAAAAATCAAATTTTAGTGAACACCAAAACCGAAACAAAAACCCCAGGACTGTTTGCAGCCGGGGATGTAACGGATTGTGAGTTTAAACAAATTACAATTGCTATGGGGCAAGCAACAGTAGCTGCACTGAGTGCTTATCAATACTTACAACTCAAGTCAGGAAAAGAGTTTGTAGCTAAAAACTACTAATTTTTGCTATAATATAAGTATGATACAAAAAAAGATTAATCTTATTGCGGCCGACATGGGATACGGTCACCAACGAGCAGCGTACCCTTTATTAGAACTTGGCGGAGGTGAGATTATTACGATTAATAATTATAGAGGAATACCAGATTGGGAAAAGAAGTATTGGATTAATAATCTAAAAACTTATGAAAAGATATCACGTTTTAAAAAAATTCCAATATTAGGACATTTAGTTTTTCAGATAATGGATAATTTTCAAAAGATTCAATCTTTTTATCCTTTTCGCGACTTATCTGGTCAAACAATTCAACAAAAAATATTTTTTCGGGCTATTAAATCGGGGCTTGGCAAACATTTAATTGAAAAGTTAAATTCTGAGGCTTTGCCAATAGTAACTACTTTTTTTGTGGCGGCTTATATCGCTGAGTATCATCAGTATAAGGGAGATATATATTGCTTAGTATGTGATACCGATGCCTCACGTGCTTGGGCGCCGCTTAATCCAAAAAAGAGTCGAACTAAATTTCTATTACCTAGTGAAAAAGTAAAAGAAAGATTTTTAATGTATGGCGTTAAGCCAGAAAATATTATTGTGACAGGTTTTCCCTTACCGAAAGAAAATGTCGGAGAAGAAAAAGAAATTGTAGAAACTGACTTGGCGCGTCGCGTTAAATCTCTAGATACGAAGGGTATCTATCAAGAACATTACAGCTCCTTATTTAAAAAAGGAATGGTTAATTTTTCGAAAAAAAAGAAGTCCCCAGTTACCCTAACTTTTGCCGTCGGAGGAGCTGGAGCCCAAAAAGAGATAGGTGGAATAATTTTAAAGAAACTATTACCTGGAATTAACGGCGGAGAATTTCAATTAAATTTGGTAGCAGGGAATCGTCTTGATGTGCGAAAATATTTTTATAATCAGATAAAACTTTGTGGAATTAAAGAAGGGGACGGTGTAGATATAATTTATTCTAGGAATAAAATTAATTACTTTGAAAAATTTAATAAATGTCTACGCAAAACCGATATTTTGTGGACTAAACCTTCCGAGTTGTCTTTTTATTGTGCGTTGGGTTTACCTATTATTATGTCAGCACCGGTTGGTTCCCAGGAAGACTTTAATCGTGAATGGCTAATGACTACAGGCGCGGGGGTTGATAGCCTAGATCCAGAATATGTGGATGAATGGTTGCCTGATCTATTAGAATCGGGACGCCTCGCTCATGCTGCCATGGATGCATTTCTAAATGCTGAGCAAATGGGTGCATATAATATCGAAAAAATTTTTACTGATAAATAATTTAATTAATTTTTCCTTAATTGGATATAGTTTATGTCATGGATTGCTGTCGCTCTGCTCGCCTATTTATTATTAGCGGTTGCTAATCTTTTTGATAAATTTTTAGTTGATAATGTTTTAACTAGTAGTAAGGCTTACGCCTTTATTGCCTGTGTTCTCGGCGGTCTAGTTATTCTCGGCGCACCTTGGTTTTTGGAATGGCCTGGTGTTTATTGGTTAACAATAAATTTAGTGGCCGGTGGAATTTTTGCGGTGGCACTTTGGCTACTTTATGAAGCTCTTCGTCGCGGTGAAGCAGCTCAGACCTTGGTTTTTGTCGGAGGTCTAACGCCTGTTTTTTCAATCTTTTTCTCAGTACTGTTTTTCAAGGAACGCTTTTCATCTTTAGAGTGGATTGGCATAATAACCCTTCTTTTGGGTATATTTATTGTCGCATTATTGCCTAAAAAAAGAAATTATTTATCAAGAGTTATCGCAAAGTTAAAAATTACTCAAGAAATAAAAACCGCTTCCTTATTTTTTGCTCTTTTTTCCGCGCTAGCTTATGCAATATATTTTATATTAACTAAATATGCGTATTCCGCTCAGCCATTCGCCAGTACGTTTATTTGGAATCGTCTAGGGGCAGCGTTTTTCGTTCTTTTGTTTTTAATTAGAAAATCCGATCGCCAACAGATATTTATGGCTTTTAAAAAACCAAAAAAGAGCAAACATAAATATTTAGTTGTTTCTAATCAAATTCTTGGATCGCTTGGTTTTGTCCTTCAAAATTACGCAATTTTTTTAGGTTCGGTTGCTCTTGTAAATGCCTTTCAAGGCGTTCAATACGCATTTCTTTTACTTGTAAGTTCATTTTTGGCAATTTTATCACCAAAATTATTGAAGGAGTCGTTTTCTTGGAAGATATTTTTGCAAAAATTGGCAGCTGTCGTTATCATCGGCTTTGGTTTGTATTTTATAGTTTTTTAATATGACTAAGTTTAGAATTCTCAATAAAATTATATCTGAAAGAAGGCGGTGGGTGAGGGCGTGGCACGCTTTGCTTGTTCTTATAATTATTATTATTTTTTATTTTTTTAAGATTGCTACTAATTTTCCTATTAGACAAGACTTGAATTATAATCCTGGGTATTTTGGTGTCACTTTTTCAACAAAATTTTGTTCCGAGCTGGGGCTTGATTGGAAAGAAGTCTATTTGGCAGTTATCGATGATTTGAAAGTTAAAGAAATTCGCTTACCGATTTATTGGGATGAGGTCGAAAAAGAAAAAGGGGTCTATGATTTTTCTGATTATGACTATATTCTTCAGGAGGGCGCTAAACGAAACGTTAAGTTTATAGTTAATATTGGTTGGCGTTTGCCTAGATGGCCAGAGTGTCACGCCCCTGAGTGGGCTGGAGCAAAAAGTTTGGCCATGACTCAAGCTCGGACCATCCAAATGCTTGATACTGTGGTAAATCATTATAAAAACAATAAGGCGATTGTTGCCTGGCAACTAGAAAATGAGCCATTTTTTGACGCTTTCGGTGTCTGTCCGCAGAGCGATGAAAACTTTTTTAAACGTGAATTAAATCTAGTAAAGAAGATAGATAATCGTCCTGTCATGGTGTCGGCGACCGGAGAATTAAGTTGGTGGGACAAAGAAGCAAAATATGGTGATTTTTTTGGTACGACTGTTTATCGAGTTGTCTGGGGAAAACAAACGGGCTATTTTCGTTATCCTATTCCAGCCTTTTTTTATCGAATAAAGGCCGATTTAGCAGGCATTAAGCCCGAAAATCGGTATATTATAGAGCTTCAAGCAGAGCCGTGGGTGCCTAACGGAAATATGGTCTATTTAGACCCTCGTGAAGCAAATAAATCATTCAATATTTACCAGTTTAGAGCTAATTTGCAATATGCGATAAACATAAATTTTAATAAAGCTTATTTATGGGGAGTAGAGTGGTGGTATTACCAATATAAAGAGAGTAATAAGGATTATTGGGAATTAGCAAGAACGCTTTTTAAATAGCTAAATAAAAATATGATCTCAATTATTATCCCCACATTAAATGAAGAAAGATTTTTGCCCCTATTGATAAATTCAATCAAACAACAAAATTTTTCTGATTATGAAATTATTGTCTCCGATGGTGGGTCGAAAGATAATACAAAAAAAATTTCCTTAGATTATAAATGTCGGTTCGTTATCGATACTGAGCATCATCATCCCTCCTGGCAAAGAAACAATGGGGCGGCTATTGCTCAAGGAGAAATTCTTCTTTTTTTAGATGCAGACACGATTTTGCAAGAAGGATTTTTAGAAAAAATTTATAATGAATTTGGTGAAAAAAAACTATTTGGTGCGGGGTTTTATATAAAATTTAACCCCAATAAGCCTACTTATAATATTTATTCATCTTTGTATAATTTTTTCTGTTTTTGCCGACAATTTTTTGCGCCTGCTTCAATTGGCGCTGGCATAATAGCCAGGCGAGAAACCCATAACTTAATAAAAGGATTTGATACCGAAATTTATGTCGCCGAAGATTATGATTACTGTTATCGAATTTCTCGTCAGGGAAAATTTAGGATGATAAAATCATGTAAGCTTCTATACTCGTCACGTCGTCTGCAAAAAGAGGGCGGCTTAACTGTCGGGTTAAAGTGGGGCAGCATGGCTTTATTTACTTTATTTAATTTTAAAATTAAGAAAAAAATTGTAAAATATGATTTTGGCGACTATTAAAGAAAAGAAAATTTTGATTCAGCCAGAAAATATATTAAGGATATTCTTATCTTTGGTTTTTTTAAGTGCCGGTCTATTTAGAATTTTTAATTATCAGGAAGTTATTGTTGAATTTTCCAAATTAGAGATTCCAATAATTTTTTCCTACATAGTTGTATTATTTGAAATTGTTGCAGGATTATTCTTATTATTCAATATATTTTCGCGTCAAATATACTATTTGCTGTTCTTTTTTATATCCTTTGCTCTAATTTGGGCTTTTATTATCAATGGTCAAGAACTCATATTTAGCGTCGCTGAATTATTTGTATTTAATCTTGATCCGACTGATGTTTTCTTGCACTTTGTGTTTTTGTTGTTTGTTGTTTATTTGCTTTTGAAGAAGAATTAGTGCGACCAGTTGAAAATTTATGTTTAATAAAAAATAGCTCCTTAGTGGGCTATTTTTAAATTGGAGCGGGCAAGCGGAATCGAACCGCCATCTTCAGCTTGGAAGGCTGACATAATAACCACTATACGATACCCGCAGAACTTTTATCTTATAAAATAATCAATTTAAAGTCAATTATTTAGTGTCTCTAATTGAGGCAACAAATATAAACCCACTCAGACTAATGAGGGCGATTATTAAAAACAGGTAATTAAGTGGGAAAAATTTCAATATCAAAACCGCCAAGGCGGGTCCGATTACGTACCCAAGCGGAGTGGTCGTTCTGAATATGTTTATATAACCAACATCTTTTGCGTCAACAATTTTAAAAAAATATGTTTCGCGCATTGCCTCAATTAGTGCAGCTCCAACGCGACTTAAAAAAAGCACACTTGCCCATATCCAGAAAGTAGTTACTTTCAAATAAAAGAAAAGGAATAGGGAAGCAACTAAAATAAAAAAGCCCAAATAGAGTATTTCTTTTTCACCAATATATTTATCGGCAATAATTCCAGCTGGGATTTCAAAAATAAGGAAGGGAATCAACATGATTGAAAACATCAGGCCGAGCGTTTGCCAGTCAATTCCCATATTTTGATAAAGATAAATGGGGACATAAACAACTGCCGTAGTATAAAAAAGAGAGAGAAGAAGAGAAACGAAAAAGATACCTCGTAAGTTCTTATTTTCCCAGGTTTTTTTTATAACTAGTCCAATCTTCTCTTTACTATAAACAACTTTGTCCTTTAAATTTCGACCCTGGTAGAGAAGAATTAAAAAAACGGGAATAGCCAAAAATGCAGCTACAAGAAAAGGTAGTTGATAATCGCCTAGTTTCATTAAATAACTAGATAGAAAAGGAGAAATAATCCAACCAAGATTAATGAAGGTAAAATACGTAGTTCTAATGCGCCCTGTGGCCGAATTATGAGAAAAAGTTTCAATTAATACATCCATATTAATCCAAAGAAGATTAGTAGAAATTGTGAAAAGAATAGTCGCCAGAAAAGCAGAAAATGGGCCATTAGTTATTACCATCCCCAAAAGAGAAACGGCGTGGAGGACTAAAATTATTTTAGTTAAAAAATAATTTGATAATTTTTTTATTAATTTAGGAAAAGCAATGATACAAAAAACTGTTAGAGCATTAGCAATAATAAAAAATAAACTCAGTATCTCTAAGCTAACAAATTGATTTAAAAAGTTTGACTGAATATAGGCCGGCAAGGCAGATGAGACAGCTAAAATAAGACCTAGAAAATATAAAATTATAAGCCTGATATTATTTTTGCGCTTGATTATTTTTTGTTTTGGCATGTGGGTTAAAAGTTAGTAGAATAGATGAAAGAAAAATCAATATAAGACTAATGAATTGTGGCCAGCGAAGAGAAAGAAATGTTGGGGTTTCGTCAATGCGAATAAACTCAAGGCTAAATCTTAATATAGAATATAATACCACATAAAAAGAGACCATCCAAACGAAATAGTAGTTCGTTAATTTTTGTTTTTTTATTAGAAATAGATTAAACAAACAGAGAAAAATAAATATAAGAAAACAACCAATGCTTTCGTAGAGAAAAGTGGGGTGAAAATAATTTACCGTAAGATAATTAAATGGTCTATTAAGTAAATCAATTGGTATGCCCCAGGGGCTATTTGTTGGTAAGCCGAATAACTCTTGATTAAAATAGTTGCCCCAGCGTCCAATCGCTTGCCCGAGTGCTACGCCCGGTACAATTAGCGCTGCCAGTTTCCACGAAGAAATTCTTTGCTGCCGAGAAAATATATATATAGTAATAATGCCAGCAATAATCCCCCCGTGAATAGCTAGTCCGCCTTGCCAAACCTTAAAAATCGCCAAAGGATTTTGGGTATAGTAAGGTAATTGTAAGAATATATCATATACTCGAGCTCCAATGAGGCCATTTATTATTAACCAAAAAGAAAGATCAAACAATGAGTCCTTTTTGACAAGATAGTATTTAGCAAAGAAAAAGCTAACACCGAGGGCTGCTAAAATTCCCAAAACAACAAATATCCCATACCAATAAATATGGAAAAAACCGAAAGAAATGAATATGGCTTGAGGATGAAAATTGTGGAGTAAAGTGAGCATGATTAAATTTTAGCAAGTTTAATCATCCTGAGCAAATAAAAAATGGCGTAAAATCGCCATTTTTTGTGCGGACGGAGAGACTCGAACTCTCAAGAGTTGCCCCGCTTGGTCCTAAGCCAAGTGCGTCTACCAGTTTCGCCACGTCCGCAAATTTAATACACCCATATATTACATTTTCATATTAAACAATTATTTTTATAAAGTAAAGAATGTGTTATAATGGAAACGTAAATTATAATAAAAAATTTTAACATATTTTTATGCCTAAAAAGAAGTTTGTCTATTTTTTTAACGAATTAACAATAAAAGATGTGCCACAAGTTGGTGGCAAGAACGCCTCTCTAGGCGAGATGTATGGTCACTTAGTTAAAAAAGGCTTGCGAGTGCCCAATGGTTTCGCCACCACAGCCGAAGCTTATAATTATTTTTTGGAATCAACTGGCCTTAAAAAGCAAATTAGGCAGGTTTTAAAAGGATTGGATACAAAAAATGTTAAAGACCTTATGAAACGAGGCGCAGAAATTAGAAAATTAATAATAGCAGCTGAACTGCCAAATGATTTTGCAGCGGCTATCATTGAGTCCTACAAAAAACTGTCGGATTCATATAAAACTAAGAATGTCGACGTGGCCGTTCGCTCTAGTGCAACCGCCGAAGATTTGCCCGATGCCTCTTTCGCTGGGCAGCAGGAGACATTTTTGAATATTACCGGGGACATTGATTTATTGCTGGCGGTAAAAAAATGTATCGCCTCTTTATTCACAAATCGAGCGATTTCTTATCGAGTCGATAAAAAATTTGATCATTTTTCTATAGCCTTGTCAGTTGGCGTGCAGAAGATGGTTCGCTCAGACCTTGGTTCTTCGGGAGTTATTTTTACAATTGACACAGAGTCTGGTTTTAAAAACGCAGTTCTGATAAACTCGATATTTGGCTTAGGTGAAAATATTGTTCAGGGTAGAGTTACGCCTGACGAGTTTTATGTCTTTAAGCCAACAGAAGCAATAATTTCGAAGAATTTAAGTAAGAAGAATATTAAGATGATTTATGATCTTAAAGGTAAGAATCCTGTCAAAAATGTTGACGTACCTGCGGAAGATCAGATTAAAGCATCGCTTAATGATAAACAAGTAGTTCAGCTCGCTAAATGGGCTATGATTATAGAAGAGCATTATAAGCGCCCGATGGATATTGAGTTCGCACTCGATGGCCGGACAAATGAGTTATTTATTATTCAAGCACGCCCCGAAACTGTTCAAAGTCAAAAAAATTGGCAGGTAATTGAGCATTATAAACTTGATTCAAGGGGTAAGCTAATAATCAAGGGACAGAGCGTCGGTAGTAAGATTGGTGCCGGAATTACAAATCGAATGATGAACGTTAAAGATATTAACGCGTTTAAGCCCGGTCAGGTTTTAGTAACAGACATGACTGACCCAGACTGGGAACCAATCATGAAGATTGCTTCGGCTATTGTAACTGATAAAGGGGGAAGAACTTGCCATGCGGCTATTGTTTCCCGAGAATTAGGTATTCCTTGTATAGTTGGTACTGAAAGAGCATCAAAAATCATTAAAAGCGGTCGGATGATAACCGTCGACTGTGCCTCAGGAGAAGAAGGATATGTTTATGAGGGGAAATTGCCGTTTAAAGTCGAAACAACTGATATAAAAAATCTAAAAAAACCAAAAACGAAAATCATGATGAATATTGGTGAACCTGATTTAGCTTTTTCAACCTCATTTATTCCCAATGATGGCGTTGGATTAGCTCGATTAGAATTCATCATAAATAATTACATCAAAATTCATCCTTTAGCCCTTATTAATTACGAGAAAATCAAAGATGTAGCGGTAAAAAAACAAATCAACGAACTTACTTTCGCCTATAAAAATAAATCTGATTACTTTGTAGACCGTCTTGCCCAAGGAATGGCTAGAATCTCGGCTGCTTTTTATCCGAAAGATGTTATTGTTCGCCTCAGTGATTTCAAAACAAATGAATATGCAAATTTAATCGGAGGTAAGGAATACGAACCAATCGAATCTAATCCAATGATTGGTTTTCGGGGAGCTAGTCGATATTATTCACCCCTCTTTTTGCCAGCCTTTAAGTTAGAGTGTCGAGCCATAAAAAAAGTTAGAGAGGAGATGGGCCTGAAAAATCTAAAAGTAATGGTTCCGTTTTGTAGAACCGTCGAGGAGGGAAAAAAAGTACAAGAAATTATGGCTGAAAATGGTCTAAAAAGAGGATTGGATGGTTTGGAGATATATGTAATGGCGGAAATACCAGCAAATATTATTTTAGCAGAAAAATTTTGTCATATTTTTGACGGTTTTTCTATTGGATCAAATGATTTAACCCAGTTGACACTAGGTATCGATCGCGATTCTGGCGGAACGCTTGAGGTGGCCGGTGTTTCCAATGAAAAGAATGAGGCAGTAAAAGAATTAATTAAGACATTAATTAAGACGGCGAAAAAATTCCGACGTAAAGTCGGTATATGTGGCCAGGGACCAAGCGATTTTCCTGATTTTGCCGAGTTTCTCGTCGAACAGGGAATCGATAGTATTTCCTTAAATCCAGATACCGTGATAAGTACAACTATCGCGATTGCTCACAAAGAAAAATTAATCAGACGGAGTCGTGGTTTTCTGAGTCTTTTTTTCTAAAAAAAACGTATACAAAAACGCCTCTTTTTGAAGGAGGCGTTTTTATTTTTTGAAATATTATTTAATAACTTGAATTTTTGCGATTTTTACTCCAAACTGAATGGCGTCGTGTCTATCTTTCATCCACACGTCAACTCGATTGGAATGCTTTTTGTTCATGCGGTCCCTGACTATAAATACTCGTTCGCCGAATAGCTCAGGAATTTTCACCTTCGCACCCATCGGGAGGAAGTTTGCGGCAATAGTATCTTCAATTCCGTGTTTACAAACATTAAATCCATTGGCAGTTATACATGGTGAATCATCAGTTTGACCAACCTCGGAGTTATAAGCTGTCATGGTGTGAATACTTTCTCTTAGAATAATTGTCTCCACCGTGCTAGTTGGCTTACTTTCTGTTAACACATTGAGTGCCGCAGATGAGCTAACTTCGACTGTTAGAGTATCATCAATATTATTAATGACTACTATTTTTTGATCAATAGCTGGCTCTCTAACGATTGAACTGTTTATACTGACAATTTCTTCAGCATTGTTTGTAGCATTGGCCTCTTTAACGGCCGCATCGGCTAAAGCTGGCGCGTAAAAGAGTGTGAATTGAAAGATACAAGCAATAATGGTTAATAAAACGATGTTTTGCTTTCTACTGAGAGGGATTACCTCTTCTTTAATGAAGCGTACAATTTTCATATATGTTTAATGTTAGCCAAATAAAAAATCCCTACTATACCATAATCAATGATATTAAAGCAGGGATTTTCTTGACTAATCAACTTACTATATTACAACAAAAAAGTCAATATATGGCTGTGGATTGAATGAGGATAAAATATTGACATAAATTAATAATTATGCTATAATCTTTTAATAATCGAAAGGTTATATAATCAAATATTCGAGCAGGATATCGCTCATTAACAAAAAAATATACACAAAAAAACAGATACACATGGAAAAAATGAAAGTATTTATGGTTTTAATTATTCTAGGAATAATAACCAGCAGCGCTTTTGGTCAAAAAGTTTTAGTGGACCAAAAAAGGGTTAATAATTTAACCGAGAAAATTGCCGAATGTAAAATAAGACTAAATCGGCTTAATTCTGAGTTGGCTAACCTAGTCGACTATTCCGGGGAAATAAAAAAAACAAACAAGGAGATCGATTCGTTGAACAAAGTTAGCCCCTTGACTGGACATGGCCAAAAACTGAAAGATCTTGCGCTTGAGCAGAAAACAAAAGAACTAAAGCTGCTTTTCAAAAAGCAGTCCCATTATTCTTCATCAACCTGGAAACAAGTTGAAAGAGATACTCTTATGGCGAGAGTTAAACGCTATGATAACCAGAGGAATAGTATTTTTGAAAGCTACATTACTGACAACTCTGTCCCAAAGGAACTAACCCCACGCGAAGAAGATCGTCGCGAAAGAGGTTTGAATATCAGAAAACAGGATCGTATAGAGACTAACGCGGCAAAACGTGAAGATCTAGTGTTCGAGAAGTTGAAAGATAACCCCGTTTATGGGGACAAATATGGTTTTAAGGGTTTTGTGGCTAATGATTATGCAACTCCTGTAGTTTTTAAGTTTACTCCACTTGATGGAGGCGAAAGTAAGTCTCCGCTGGTTGCAGCTCATTCTCTTTTAGAAGAAAAATTAATTCCTGGGATCTACCAGGTAAGTTTTTTCTCCGGGGGGCGTGAACTGGGCAAACCAATAATGGTGAGCGTAAACAGTGTCATAACGACCTACAATGGCATTTCATGCCACTGGTATGTATATATGCCTAACTACTAGGCTGTTTCAAATACAGCATAACCCAAGAGCGACCTCAACAGTCGCTCTTTTAAAATTCATAAGGCTAAATTTTTGATTACACCACTTTTGTTTAAGGAGGGTTGACGCCACTTCCCATGCCCTGGGTTCCTCCCGTGTATGTGCTACCACTAAATGGTAAGGCTGCAAATATAAAATATGTTATTGCGTAAGCCGCTAAAACAATAATAAGTCCTATAACAGCCGTTTTTATAGCGTCTTGGGCTTTTTTTATCTGAGTTTCATTTCCACTAGCCGTCATCCATTGAAAACCAGCATAAATCATTAAAACTAAAAAAATTGCCGCCAGCAAGCCTAAACCAGCTTGTACTATCGTTGCTATAATACCACCAACGGAAGCATTGCCCAGTCCGGCTGAAGTGCCGACTTGGTTAGTATATGTATTTATTTTTACTTTTACATCAGAACTTACTATTTGAGCAATAACTGTGTTAGCGCAAAAAAATATAAGACCAATTGAAAATATAATGAGACTTAATTTTTTCATACTTTAGGCTGAGATTATTTATTAATAAAAACCTTAAAAATAAAGGTCCAAATCGCAAAGGAAGAAAGTGTAATAACCAAACCAATAATTGCCCGTTTAATCATGTTTTGTGCTTTTTCAACTTTTTGCTCATTTCCCGAGGCCATCATCCAATTATAACCAGCGATTACCATAATTATTATAAAAATAGCGCCAAGCAGACCAAGGGCCCCCTGAATTATAGTGCCGACTATAGTCATTAATTTCATGTCTCCATTGGCGATGTCATAGCCACCCTTGCCGGCAACCGAGCTTAATTTTTGAAGCATTGGGCTACCTTCTTGAGTGGTGGAAGTAGACGTTTGCGCGAAAACTAAATAAGGTAGTATTAGTAAGGCTGTTAAAATAATAAGGGAAAATAAAGGGCTGAGATGTTTACGCATAAAATAACTAAATTAGTTGGGGATTAAATATTTGAATTACAAAATAACTAATAGCATACGATCCTAAAACGACAATTAGACCAATTATTGACTGTTTTAAAATTTCTTTTGATTTATCAACCTTTTGTTCATTACCCGATGCTGTCATCCAAAGATAGCCAGCATATATTATGAAAATAACAAAAATTATTCCTACTAACGTTAAAATAACATTTATTATGTCCCCCAGAACCCAATCAAGGGTTCTGTTTGAGTAAGTGTTACTGGCTACATTTTCAGCGACAGTGAAAGCGCTTTGGATGCCTTTTTTTGGATCTTCAGCAGAGACAATTTTCGGTAGAAACAAAAGAAAAGTGGATAATTTAAAAAAAATTTTATTCATAAAATCTACGTCATAAGAACTGTTGCACTAAAATAACTGATGACAAAATAGGCAATGGCATAAGCAGCGACAACAATCATTATGCCGACAATAGATTCAGTTATCATATTTTTTGCTTTTTCCACTTTTTGTTCATTCCCCTGGGCAGTCATCCAAACTATGCCGGCATAAATCATAAAGGCGAGGAACGCAACACCTAGAAAACTTAAGATGGTCATAATTAGTCGACCTACTATGACCTCAGGACTAACAGCGGTTGTACTGTATCCCGCCCCTACTCCAGTTGCATTAAGACCGCTACTATTAGCAAAATCGTATTTTTCTGCGGCCGCTAATCCGTAAGAGAAAAAACCGAAGGTTATAAACAAAATTACCAGAGCAATTACTTGAATATTAATTAAGTTTAGTTTTTTCATTTGGTTAGTTGGTTACTTACAAAATCACCAACATAGGCAGTTATGGCATACGCTGCGAAAACAATAATTATACCGATTATGGAGTTGATCAATAAATCCTTGGCTTTTGTTACCTGCTGGTCATTGCCTTGGGCTGTCATCCATATAATGCCGGCGTAAATCATCATTATCAAAAATAAAACACCGACGAAAGACAAGACGGTGCCTATTAGTATGCCCGATTGAGATTGGATAAAATTAGTATCCGCTTTTGTTTGATTTTTAAAAGCAGTTACTTTGCCAGCCGTGGAATCAAGTCCAGTCAAGGCATCACCGGTTGCCTGAGCATTTACCCCAAAAGCTAAAACTAAGGTAAAAAGAAATACTGAAAAAGAAACAAGAATTATTTTCTTAGACATAGAAGTATGTTTACACTGCTCTGCCCCCAAGATTAACTTAAGAGTAGAGCAGTGATTCCCATAGTTATGAGAATCACTTATAATTTTCCGAACTAGTGTCCATCGCCAACGGCTGCGTAAATTTGAGCAATTAAGAAAGTCGATAATGCCCACGCTGCAAGGATGATTAATAAGCCAATAACTCCAGCTCCGAGTAATTTTTTGGCCTCGCCAACTTGATCCTCGTTACCAGCGGCAGTCATCCATTTGAAGCCACCGTATAGAATAATAGCCACCGCTATTAGGCCTAAGAAGGTTAGAGCAAAATTAATAATTCTACCAGCGATTACTCGTGGATCGCCTGTTTTAAGCGAATCAGTCCCTAGGCCTGTTTCTACAATATCGATGCCGAAAGTAGCATTAGTGCCTGTAGTAGTAGCTAATACTGGTTGGACCAAGGCTGGAAGCGCTAAAAAGGAAATAATTGCTAAAGCGATTAAATATTTTGATAATTTTTTCATATTTCACCCCCCTTCTTTTATTAATAATTTTTATTACATCTCTAATTTTAGCATATATTTTAAAACAAGACAAATAAATATATTTATGTTAAAATAGGAACCGTAACGCTACAAATTAGTAAGTTTTATGTTAAAATTAGTCAAATTATTGAATAAAATAAATATTGTTACTCTATTTTGGGTTTTGTTTTATTTATTAATATTCGGCTTATTAGTTGTGAATTCTTTAAATTATTTGGATCCTGATCTAGGTTGGCATCTAAAAGTCGGAGAAGAAATTTCTCGAACCGGTTTGGTCCCCCACGTAAATATTTACAATTATACATATACTGGCGATTGGGTTGATCATGAGTGGTTGCTAAATTTAACTACTTATGAAATTTTTTATAATTTTGGCTATTTAGTTCTAACGATTTTTTTTGCACTAGTAATTATTTTAACATTAGTGCTTTTAAATATTGTTATTTATAAATACTTTCCTCAGGTACCAGTTTGGCTATTGGCTCTTTTACAGCTATTTGGCCTAATCGCGTCTCTTCCCCATTTTGGAGTAAGAATGCAAGAATTTGGGTTGCTATTCATATTATTAGAGCTCTGGATTATTATAGAATTTACTAATAGAAAATCCTGGAAATTACTATTTTGGTTTTTACCGCTATTTTATCTTTGGTCGAATATACATGGGAGTTTTCTTTTAGGGCTTGGCTTACTTTTTTCTTGGCTAATTATTAAGTTTACTGAAAATAGATTATATTTAAGTGAATGGAAAAAATATTTTAGTGACTCGCAAATATTCAGTTCGCCCCAATTGCTTCTCGTTTTAGTTTTTTTAGGTTGTTCTTTTCTCCTTACATTTTTTACACCATACGGTCTAGAGCTTTACTCATTTCTTGGCACTTATGGTAACACTTTTTATCTCAAAGTAATTCAAGAGTGGAGACCACAATATGCCTTTCCGCTTAATTATTGGCAACTCTCATATTTATTTTTCCTCTTTTTTGTGTCAATACTGCATATTTGCGACTTTTTTATTAGTAAAAATAAGAAGATATATTTATGGGATCTATTTCTTGTTATATTTTTTTTAGTATTGGCCGTTAAGTCGCGCCGTCACTTTCCCTTTGTAGTTGTTGCCACTCTCCTTTTTTTAGTAAAAACTTTATTTTTTTCCTTTAATATGGATAAAATAAAGATCAATATACCAACAAAACGGCTAAAATATTTAGTTTTGTTTTGTCTGTCGCTGGTCTGCCTGGCTCAGTTTTCAAAGCTTACAATTATTTCAGACCCATTTACTAGTTATTGTTTAAAGTATCCCTGTGGAGCGACTAATTTTTTAATTAGTGAAAAAAAATATCATGATTTAAATATTTTTAACCAATATGGGTGGGGCGGATTCCTAATTTGGGCATATCCCGAAAAAAAACTTTTTATTGATGGTCGTATCCCGCAGACTGAATATGCGGGCCATACATTTTTGGAGGAGTATTATGAATTTTTTTATAAGACAGCTGACTTTGAAAATAAATTAAATCAGTATAATATTAAATTAGTACTAACTTCAACAAATGATGAAATAATTAAAGTCAGAAAATGGGAACAGATCATTTTTAATATTAATAAAGCTGAACTTACTAACCCCGACTATTTACGACGCTATCTCGATAATTCTCCTAAATGGAATAGAATTTATAGTGACCCTCTTGCTTCAATCTATCTAAAAAAAGAATGAATATATGACTGTTGAAATTTGTTTGCCCTTAAAAAATGAAGAGGAGACATTAAATCTAAATTTTCAGAAATTGTTTGATTTTTGTGAAAAAGCAGATTTTTCCTTTGAATGGAAAATCGTGGGGATAATCAATGGTTCGTCAGATGCTACCACTGCCTTTTTTACTAATTTAAAAAACAAAAATACAAAAACAATTGATTTCGTTGAAATTAGTGCGGCCGGCCGTGGGAATGCTCTGAAAAAATACTGGTTGATCAGCAAGGCGGACATTTTGTGTTATTTGGATATTGATCTAGCAGTTAAGCCAGATCAGTTGCCAGCACTAATCCAACCAATTTTAGATAATTCAGCCGATCTAGTGATTGGCTCCCGCCTGCTAAGGAGTTCACGAATCGAGCGATCGCTTATTCGAGAAATAACCTCTCGTTGTTTTAATAATTTTTCACATCTATTATTTGCCAACAAAGCTTCTGATTTACAGTGCGGGTTTAAAGCCGTTAAGGCGGACGTATTCCGAAAGATTGCCCCTTATTTAAAAAATAACCATTGGTTTTTTGACTCCGAATTGGTTATTTTAGTTCAATACTTCTCGTATCGTTTTAAGGAAATACCTGTCGATTGGGTAGAAAATCGTTATCAAAAAAGAGCAAGCAAGGTCAAAATCATTAGTGACATCTATAAATCCATTGGAGATTTAATATTATTTAGAGTACGTTTATTTTTTATCCCGAAAAGCTAAAATATATTTATATAATGTGTTAGGTGGCTGAGGCGCTTTTTTGGGTTAATTAATATTAATATCAAGTCAAGACGTATATCTTCGAGGTTAATTTTATTTTTGATTGAATAGTCAATAATGGCAAGTTTCAGAGTTTTTGTTTGAAAACAAGATAGTGGTACTTCAGTTTCACTTTCCCGTGTTAGTAGTCTAGTTTTTACCTCAATAAATACTGTCTGTTTTTTATTTTTAAAAATTAAATCAATTTCGCGGTGATTCGATTTGAAATTTCTTGTTATAAAAATATAGCCTTTATTTAGAAGATATTTTTTGGCGGTATCTTCACCGTACTTACCAACATCTTTAGAATGATTCATAAATTTAAAAACCCCTTATTTAAGGGGTTTTTAAATAAGAATAATAAAATAAGTAATTTTTAAGGAAGGTATTTTTTCAATTCTTTTTCATGGTCTTTTTGTTTTTTGAGCTGTGGTATTTTTTTTATTTTTTTTAGAATAAATATAAACCAAACAATCATTTCGATCGCCCAAAGAGCCAACCAGAAACGGGCTGAAAAAAATGGCACCATTTCGTAGTTAAAGAAGAGAAAAAGCAGCCCGATAATGGCATTGCTGAGACAAAGATTATATATCTTTTTATATAGTCCCCGATAAATTCCACCCCTTCTTTTTATCAAGGCTGTAAAAAATGCCAATATAGCCAGAATTGCTAAAAAACCGATAAAAATATTTTGCGCAAAGGAGCTAAGACTTTCCGGTCGTATTGCGAACCAGAATCGCCAAGTCAACAAATTTGTCATATTTATTATGTTAGAATTTAGTTAGTATTAAACCCCAATGATATGGGCCGGCTGTGAATTCTTCTTTAATATCTAGGCCAATTTTTGGCGCGGCTATTTTTAGCGCCTCTAGTTTCACCCTGTTTTCTAAACTTGGCCCCAAAGGCAAATCAGTATTGTCCCATTCAACAATTAATAGTTTGCCATTTCTTTTCAACAAACGAACCGCCTCCCTAAGTATTTCAATTTTTTTATCAGATTGATGAAGAATATTCACAAGCAAGGCCGAATCTAAGCTACTAGTTTCGATAGATGTGGCTTTAAATATTTCAAGATTACTCCAAATTATTTTAACTTGGGGCAGGTTATCTTTAAGGGCCTGCCGCCTTATTTCATCTAAAGTGCTTTTTAAAATATCAACCGCGTATACTTGTCCACGTCGTCCAACTAACCTAGCTAGCGGCCAGACGAAAAAACCAAAATTTCCACAACCAAGTTCGGCGACTTTCTGTCCTTCCTCTACAGTTATTTTACGCAAAATACTATCAATGTCAAATAGTATGGTTTTTTTATTGTCAGACATAGTGTTTATTTTATTCGACTAAAATTTGTCGGGTAATTATTTGGTTACGGCTATATTTTTTTTTAGCCTTTATTGTTAAATTATTTATCCCTTTTTTTAGATTTATCTCTTGGGAAAAATAACCATCTCGGTTATTTAGCACAATTTCTCCATTGATTTTAACTTCAGTCTCAGGCTCAGTCTGACCACTAACGATGATATTGTTACTTTTGATGGACAAATTTGTGGCTGGCTGAGTAATGATTAGTTTTGGTGCTAAAGTAATTTTCTTAAAATAAATAATTAAATATAGAAAACAGATGGAAATAGCACAAACGATAAGAAGATTGCGAATTATTTTTGGAAAAATTATAAATTTATGGCGTGCTAATATTTTTCTAGAAAAGGGGTTGTTGGGCGAATTACTAAAAATTTGCTCATCCCAATCTTTAAGAATATCCTTCGAATTAAGACCTAAGACAGAAGCATATTTTCTAATAAAATTTTTACCGTATAAACCGGCTGGCAAGTCATCAAAATGATTATCCTCTAAAGCCGATAAATACTCGACGCGAATATTTATTTTTTTGGCGATGTCTTCAATTTTTAAATTTTTATATCTCCGTGCTTGGCGTAGTTTGTCGCCTAGACTTTCAGTATATACTATTTTCTTGGGCAGAAAGGTTGTCATTATTTTTAGGATAAAACAATATTTAAACTCGCGTTTAGTTTTTTAACTTGGCCATTCCAATTCATTCCCAAAGATTGAAGGACGAACTGAATTATAATAAAACTGGCAAAGACAATCAAAAGGCCAACGACGGCCGCAATAAGAATTTTTCTTGCTTCGCCTATTTTTTCACTACTGCCGGCCGAAATTAAAAAAGTAAAACCACCATATATAAACATCAATAAGGATAGAGATCCCACGATGCCAAGTATCCAGCGAGACGAAGCAATAGCTATAGCTAATATGTCATCCAGGGAATAGTCGCCGTTGGTGTAAGGTATATTACCTGTAGAGCCAGTAGCGCTTGGGTTAATAATAGAAGTTTGTGCAAAAAGGCTTGCTGGTAAACCACCAGCGATAATGACAAAGAGAAAAAGAAACACAAAAGAAGAAAATTTTTTAAACATAAATTTAATTGACAGTTTGTTGAACTTTAGCGGCGCCAGTATTGATAATTTCCTGAATTTTTTTATCAGGATTTTTGGTGACCGTGTCTATCATCTCTGCTATAGCGTCTTCGGCTGCTTGGACATTCTTCCCTTGGTACCAGCTTTTAGCAGTTAATATTTGATCCACAAAAATACCAACTTCATCGTCCATTTTTTGCTCTGCAATTAAAGAGCGTAAAGCTGTGGGTCTCTTTGTTTTAGAAAAATATATTTTGGCCTGTTCAGCCTTGGTCATGAATTGAATAAAATCCCATGATTCGTTAGGAACTAAACTTTTTTTGGAAACCACCTCGACCCAATAATTAGCGAAATTAATATTTGTCGGAGGATTCCCTTCGATTTGAGGTAGTTTCGCCACAGAAAAATTTAGTTTTGGAGCTTGTGCTCTTATTGTAGCCAAATCGTAAGCGTAGCTAAACATTATTGCGAGATTACCGCTAATAAACATATCTAATGAATTGGGCAGTTCGTTATTCCAAGAGTACGATTCCTTAACTGAGTCGGCAAAATCAGCATAGAAGCGTAGAGCGTCCGCGCCAGGACTGTAGTTGGTATTAGAAGTAAAGCTGGGCGTGGCCTGAAACGTTACAGCACCCCCGTCGTTCATCATAACCGCTCCACTTTGCATCATTAAAACTGCTAGTAAATCACTATAACGATTAATATTTTTGCTTCCCCCTAGAGCAGCACCTGATTGAATAAGGCCTTTTTTGGAATCCTGTTTAGTAAGTTTTTTTACATCTTGGAGAAATTCTTTATTCCAATACGCAGGAATTTGGCTGATACCAGCGTTATTAAATAAATCTCGATTGTAAAACATTGCCAGGGTGTCAACTGAAAGGGGTAGGCCATAAATTCTCCCATCATTTAATATGACGTCACGACTAACAACATCTACGAAATTATCCTTTAGTTCTTTTGGAGAGATGCTTTTCGAAGTTCGCGATTCAAGCACAATTTCTTTTTTAATAGAACCTTGCAATACGGGAAATATCATTGTGATAGAATCAGGCATGGGCACTAATTTTGATTGATATTTTTTCATCCAAGTATTATGAATAGAAAAAATGTCCGGGCCTCTGTCTTCGGCGAAAGCGTTAAGTAGTTCTTTTTCGTACTCATCATAACGTAGTTTTCGGTAGTTTATAGTTATAAAAGGATGTAAAGCTTTATATTTAGCGATTATTTCCTCAAAAGCGTCAGGTCCGTCATAAACACGCCAATAAGTTATAGTAATAGGTTTTGCTTTGGGTGCTGATGCACCCCCACCCTTACATCCAAAACCAGAGCTCAAAATAAATATTGATATCAAAAATAAAATTACGATTTTTTTGTGCATATTATTGATTATTTTTACAGTATATATTATATCAAAAATATACTTATTATTCCAATTATTATTCTATTTTTGTTCGATATTGAAGGGCTTCGGCTACGTGATCCGGTAAAATTGAGTTATAATCTCCTAAATCAGCAATAGTTCGTGCAATTTTTAGTATTCTAAAATATGAGCGTGAAGACAGGTTTAATTTAAGGACAGCTGTTTTTAGTAATTCTTTGCTTTTTTTGTCAAGCTCGCAGAATTTATGTGTTTGCTCGCTTGTCATTTCTGAATTAGTTGAGAATATTTCATTTTTAAATCTATTTGATTGGATTGAGCGAGCTTTTTCTATTCGCTTTTTTATTAAATTCGAACTTTCTATCTCATGGCTACAAGTTAATTCATCAAAACTTACTCTCGGTACGTAGACATGAAGGTCAATTCTGTCAACAATTGGTCCAGAAAGTCGTCTCTTGTAATTAATAATTTGTTTTTCAGCACAACGACAATGTATTTGCTTATCTCCTAAATATCCGCAAGGACAAGGATTCATGGCGGCAATTAATATGAAATTACTCGGAAATTTTAAAGACCCTGCGACGCGATTAATCGTAATTTGGCGCTCTTCTAGTGGTTGTCGCAAATTTTCTAGAGCGGAACGAATAAATTCTGGGAATTCATCTAAAAACAAAACGCCACGATGAGCGAGCGATATTTCTCCTGGTCGCGGCCAGGCACCTCCACCAATCAGAGAAATTCCCGATGCGCTATGATGGGGCGAGCGAAAGGGAGACCCAGTAATTAAAGTAGAATTGTTTTTTAAATGCCCGGCAATGCTATATATATTAGTTACTTCCAGTATTTCCTCACTTGATAAAGGGGGGATTATTCCCGGTAGTGCTTTTGCTAGCAATGTTTTGCCAGATCCTGGAGGACCAACCAAAAGAATATTATGTCGACCAGCCGCTGCAATTTCCAGAGCTCTCTTTGCTTTTTCCTGCCCTTTAATAACAGCTAAGTCAATTATGTTTGCATCATGTTCTTTAGCTTCCAGAAGTAAATTTTTTGTTGCTTCGGTTGAGAATTCGGGAGTAATTAATTTTATTTTTTTAAAATGAGTGACTAATTCGACCAATGATTTTACTGGAAATATAGTTATGCCAGAAATCAATGCTGCTTCGCTTAAGTTTTCGGAAGGAATGTATAGGTTTTTTATACCAACTTTTTTTGTTTTAAGCGCAATTGCCAGAATACCACTTACTGCGCGGACATTGCCGCTTAAAGATAATTCGCCAACAATTAAGTTGTCATTTGGATCCATAATAAATTTATTTTTTAGAGCGAGAATACTAATAGCAATTGGCAAATCATAAGCCGGACCATGCTTTTTAACGCTGGTTGGCGCAAGGTTGACTGTTATTTTACGTCGCGGAAATTCATATGAGCAATTTCTCAGAGCACTCTTTACTCTTTCTTTTGCCTCCGAAACCGAGGTATCGGGTAGCCCAACAATTGTAATTTGGCCAAAGTCACCACCACCCGAATCAGCTTCAACCTCAATTATTTCTGCCTCTAAGCCGATTAAAGCGGCCGAGATTATTTTTGTAGACATAAATTTATTAACTAAAAAACTATTCCCTCGAGAATAGTTTTATAATATCAGATAGAAGATGAAAATTATTTAAATTTTCTGAAGATTTTTTTTATTTTTTTAAGTCATCAAGCTTAACGCTTAAAAGCTTACTAACACCATCCGATTCCATTGTAACGCCATAAAGAATGCTGGCTCGACGCATTGAAGCACGATTATGAGTAATAACAATAAATTGTGTCTTATTAGATAAATCATCAAGAATTTTTGCCAGTCGTTCAGAGTTAGCCTCGTCAAGGGCGGCGTCAACTTCGTCCAGTACCACGAAAGGAGAAGGATTAGCGCTAATAATAGCGCTGATTAAGGCGATAGCAGTTAAAGCACGTTCTCCTCCAGAAAGCATGGAAACAGCCTGAATTTTTTTTCCGGGAGGTGTTGCTTGGATTTCGATTCCTGCCAAGCCAACAGCATTGTGCTTTTTAAGAAATCTGATTCTTTTTAATTTCTCATCATTTTCGTTTTTTATATTTGCTTCAGCCTGCGTTAAGCCAGTGTTAATATTATTTTGATTTTCGCTGTCGTTGGCCACTGAGCTAGAGTTTGCTTTATTTTCATCTTTTTCTAAATCTTCAAGCATTACTTTAGTAATTTTAGCGGTTCCGCCGTTAAAGAGGATTTTAAAATAATCATTGAATTTTTCCGAAATAACTTTAAATTCCTGATCAAAGCGGCCTTTAATATTCAGATCTAATTCATAGATTATTTCTTCTAAAGATTTTACGGCTTTGTGAAGATCACTAGTTTGGGCAGAAAGAAAATCATAGCGTTCTTTTGTTTCAGCAAACTCCTTTTCTGTTTCCGGGTCAATCCCGCCAATTTGTTCAAGTTGAATCTTATTACTGTTTATATTTTTTTGCCAACGATCAACCTCGATTTCTAAAATTGTAATTTGATGATTTTTTATATCAATTATATTTAATTCATCGTTTCTGATATTTGCTTCTAAATCTTCTAATTTAGTCTCTTGACGCGTGGCTTCAATTTTAAGATTGTTTAGATCATTTAAAATTAAATTTAATTCTTGCTGGAGAGACTGGATAGAGCGTTGGCACTCAAACATTTGGCTCTTTTCTTTCTCTTGAGCAATATTAAAAGCATTTAAGCGTGATTCAAGGGTAACTATTTCCTTATTTATAACCTCTAAATGTTCGCTTATTTCCTGTTTTTCTTTTTCAATGCCACTAGCATCAAATTTATTTTGGCTCTTTGCCAATTTAGTCTCGATAGCTGTAATTTCTTTTTCAATATCAATTTTCTTGTTTTGCGATAAGCGTATACGTTCTGCTAAGGTTGATGCTTTAAGGCGAGAGTCGTTTATTTTATTAATAATATTTTGTCTCTTTTCTAGCCATTCATTAAGATTAGAACTTGGCTGAAGTAAGAGACGTTCTTTATCAAGTACGTCTATTTTTTTGCTTAGCTCTGCCTTTTCCTTTTCTAATAGGCTAGCATCAAACTTTACCTGGGCCTTTTCTAATTTAATCTTTATATCGGCAATTTCACGAATTAATTGTGTTTCTTTTTCTTCTAACAAGCGAAGACGTTCATTTATCGTGGAAAGACGAAGACGCTCACTACTAATTATTTCCTGAGTAATTTGTTTTTCTTCATTTAAAGAAATTATTTGAGCTTGAATTTCTTTAATTTGATTTAATTTATCATCATCGAGTCCGGTAATTAATTTGCTTATCTTTTTTTGAAAATCATTCTTAGTCTCATTAATTAATTTCTTTATTTTTGCTAAATCAGTTTCTTTCTCGATGAGTTCTAATTGTTTAATAAAATCATCAATAAGATGGCCAAGCGCGTCATTTTGGCCTTCATTTTTTCCACTTTTTCTTAATTCTTTGTTGAGATTTTCTAAATTTATATTTAAACTAATCAATTTTTCTTGAATTGTGCCTAATTTTTTTACTTGTATAGTCTCGTATTCGCGATTATTTTCACTTTTTAGATTTGAAATTTCATTTTTTAAATTACCAACCTCGTTCCCCAATTCTCCATTCTTATTGTTTAGCCAGGAAACGTCAAATTGGCCTTGAACTTCAAGATTAGCTTCTAAAACCGCCTCTAACTTAGAAATCTGTTTGAAATAAATAGATTTTTCTGCTTCTAATTTTTCAATCTTTTGTCTAATTTGGTTAGTTTTTTCAATTTCTGAGTTTACTGAATATAATTCTTCTCTCAGGATTTTTTCTTCCTGAGAGTTATTATTTTTAGAAAGAGCGTTTATTTCGATTGAAAGATTCTCTAAATCAGTTTTTAATTCGCCCTGTTTGTTGTTTAGCCAGGAAACGTCAAATTGCCCCTGAGATTCTAATTGAATCTCGAGTTCGGCCTGCAGCCTAGATAACTGTTTTTGGAGTTGGTTTTTCTGGCTTTCCAACTCCTTGAGACGGGGTTGTAATTCATTAATTTCCTGATAATTATTAGTGTTTCTAATTTTGTTTAACTCGTCGTTTAATTTCTCAGATTTTTTTTCTAGCTCAATTTTGTTTTTTTCAAGCTCCAAAAATGAGCTATTAGCTTTATCTAGTTTTTTGTTAATATCTTGCCAAAGATAACCGTAATAATTAAATTGAAGATCATGAAGGTTGTTTGAGATTTCGTCGCGCCTTTTTAATTTGTCGACTTGTCTAGTTAGGCTTTTTAAACGCGGTCTGATTTCTGAAAGCAGCATTTCAACTTGCTGTAAATTTTCATAACTCGTTTCTAATTTATTTAAAGCGCTATCCCGCTTTATTTGAAATTGCTTAACGCCGGTTGCTTCATCAAAAAAATCTTTTCTTTCAGCAGCTGATGTGTTGAGAAAATTCTCTACCATGCCCTGACCGATAACACTGTATGTTTTTTGGCCGAAACTTGCTTTAGCCAAAAGCATTTGAATATCAGATAGGCGTACGCGATTATTATTAAGAAGGTACTCACTTTCGCCACTGCGATAAATTCGACGAGTTATAATAATTTCCGGGCAACTTAAAATAATTTGATCGAGATCACTCTCTTTCTCGATTTTTTCGGGACCAGCCGTTTTTTTATTAGCAACTTCGGTGTTATTTAAGCACAAAGAAACTTCGGCCATGCCAAGTTGACCTTTTTTATCAGAACCAGAGAAAATTACGTCCTCACTTTTTTTTCCGCGAATAGTTTTAAGGCTTTGCTCGCCTAAAGCCCAACGTATTGAATCAGCTACGTTTGATTTGCCTGATCCGTTAGGTCCGACAATAGCCGTCAAACCTCTTTTTTGGTCGTCGACTAAACCCGAGAAGATTAATTTATTTTTATTGGCAAATGATTTGAAGCCTTGAATTTCGAGTCTTTCTAAATACATAAATCCGCTACTATTTGATTTAAATAATTTCCTATATAATACTATAATAAAGGATATGTGTTAAAAAGACAAATAAATATGATTATTTCTTTAAGCGGGGCGCCTGGGTCAGGCAAAAGTACAATTGCTCAAATGTTGGCTGATAAATTAAATTGGCCGCGTTATTATATCGGAGGTCTAAGAAGAGAAAAGGCAAAAGAAAAGGGCATGACGTTGGCTGAATATAATAAATTAGGAGAAACTGATTCTGTAACCGACCAAGAAGTTGATTTATATCAAAGAGATTTAGGCAAAAGCCGAGATAATTTTGTGATTGAAGGCCGAACTTCTTGGTATTTTATTCCCCATTCTTTAAAGATTTATTTAGACGTTAATTTGGAGGAGGGAGCAAAACGAATTTTTGCTAATTTGCAAAGAAAAAATGAACGTAATGAGGACATAAATCTTAATAATTGGCAAGATGTAATGCGGAGTAATATTAATAGGTTAGAAAGCGATAAAATTAGATATAGAAAATATTATAATATTGAGGTTTATGAGAAGAATAATTACGATTTTTATCTAGATACTACAAATTTAGCGCCGGAAGAGGTTTTTAAGGCGGTAATTAGTTATGTCGAAACAAGTCTTGACAAGAGGAAAAATTAATTATAATATTAGACAAGATTTGCCTTATTAAATAAGTATTTCAAAACGAGATTTAACCAATCTCGTTTATATAATTTTTAACCATATGGTTGAGACAAAATTAGAATTAAAGCCAGGCATGACTATCAGGGTCTACCAAAAAATCAAAGAACTGAACTCTAAGGGTGAAGAAAAAGAGAGAGTTCAATATTTTGAGGGCATGATTATTGCGCGTAAGCATAATAAAGAAAAAGGAGCGACAATTACAGTTCGGAAAACATCTGAAGGAATCGGTGTCGAAAAAATATTTCCTTTAAATTTGCCGACAATTACTAAGATTGAAATTAAGAAGGTTGCGGAAGTCAAACGGGCAAAATTGTATTTTTTACGAGATGGTTATAAAAAGAAGTTAAAGGAAAAGGTCGTCAAATAGACGACTTTTTCTGGTT
>Ga0247842_10001624_pt1 | contig 36695 bp, 41 predicted proteins | sample LaCruzMarch2015__3_FD_192411 | JGI IMG/M metagenome (GOLD analysis project Ga0247842, IMG submission 192411) | Freshwater microbial communities from meromictic Lake La Cruz, Castile-La Mancha, Spain - LaCruzMarch2015_19m | ecosystem: Environmental > Aquatic > Freshwater > Lake | place: Spain...
AGATTTATTAAAAGATTTATTAAGAGATTTATTAAGAGATTTATTAAGAGATTTATTAAGAGATTTATTAAGAGATTTATTAAGAGATGTTAAAGAATTGTTAAAGAATTGTTAAAGAATTGTTAAAGAATTGTTTAAGAATTGTTTAAGAATTGTTAAAGATATTTATTAAGATATTTATTAAAAAATATATAAAGATTTCTTTTTGCATATCCTTATATGATTTATTAATGAAATGATAATGAAATGATAATGAAATATTACATATAACTATCATTAATTTCAAGAATATATTTATGATATTTATATCTATCAAATATAGATAGATTATTTATTCTTTGAAGTTTTTCATAATTTATGATTAAATTTGATTTATAAGATTGATATGATAATATATTCAAATCTTTTTTTATTTATATGAATAATTTTAAACTAATTTTTAATATTTTTTGTTTCATCAAACGCTTATTTATAATTTCGTTTTATTTTATTTTTTACATTTTGAAATTAAAAATTGATTTAAATCTAATTATCATTAAATCATTAAAAATGGAAGATAAATCAAGAGTAGGAAATAAATGGTTGGAAGAAGAAGATAATCAAATAAAGAAAGAATTGGAAGAATATAAATTAGATTACGAGCAAATTGCAAATAAACATAAAAGAAATGTTGCTGGAATTAAAGCACGAATAATAAGTCATATCATATATCCTAAATATTTGAATGAAAATATTGATTTGGAAACTTTATCAAATTATTATTGTATTGATATAAATATTATTAAGAAAATGATTGCTAAAATTGAAATGAAACCTAATAATAATAAGGAAATGAAGAAATTAATAGAGGAATGAAAGAAATGAATAATAAATTAGATATTATTATTGATTTAATTAAAAAATTAGTTAAAGAATAATAGGATGAAATATAAGGATATTATTATTATAGGTGGAGGGGTTGCTGGATTAGCATTTGCGAATGAAACGATTAAGAAAAATCCGGAGACAAGGATTAGGATATATGAAAGAGATAATCAAATTGGAGGATGTCATAAGGTAGATAGGAAATTATATAAAGATGAATATTATTTTTGCGAACACGCTCCACGGATTTATATAAATAATTATGTGAATTTTATTCATCTTCTTAAATCTATGAATATGGATTTTTCGAAATTATTTGTGAAATATAAATATAATTTCTTCGATATTTCTAATAAAATCATTCTTGATAATATATTCAGTTTTTATGAATTATCTATTATAACTCGTGATTTCCTCTTCACAATCTTCTCTTATGACTATGGAACAAATATTAGTATGGATGATTATATGAAATTTAATGAATTTTCACCAAAAGCGATGAGTGCTGTTGATGCCTTTTGTCGTAGTTTTGATGGTGGCGATAGTTCTCGAATTTCCTTAAATCAATTCATATCAGTAAGTATCCAATCTCTTTTTTATAATATATATCTTCCACGAGTTCCTAATGATGAGGGATTATTTAAAGGATGGTCTAATTATTTAAAGGCGAATAAAGTTGAAATCGTTCTTAATAAAGGAGTTAAGGAATTAAAAACGGAAGATAAGAAGATTAAATCAATTATTTTAGAAACAGGTGAAGAGATTAAAGGAGATTTGTTTATAATTGCGATGCCTCCAATAAATTTCTTAAAAATCCTTAAAAATAATGAAGAGACAAAGGAAGCATTTGGAGATTTGAGGAGATTAGAAGATTTCACGAATAAAACTAAATATAATGATTATATTTCTATGACTTTTTTCTGGGATTTTGATATGAATTTGGAAGATGATAAATTTGGAGTTTTAGAAACCGAATGGAATTTATCAATTATGATTATGAGTAATTATATGAAATTTAAGGAAAGTAAAGCGAAGATTGTTATGAGTATTGCTATTGTTTTAACGGATGTTAAGAATTCCTTATTAAATAAAACGGCGAATGAATGTAATGAAAAAGAATTGATAGATAGTGTATATCATCAATTATTAACAAAATTTAAAAATATTCCAGAACCTACTCTATATTTCATTCATAATTATTATGATAAAGATTTGAAGAAATGGAAATCAAATAATTCAGCATTTATTAAAATTCCTCATATTGATTATTTGGATTTTAAAAGTATGAAATTTAAAAATTTATATAATCTTGGAACTCATAATGGAAAACATAAAAATTCTTTCACTTCTATCGAAAGTGCCATAAGCAATTCCCTCAAATTATCAAATATCATCTTTCAAGAAAAAACCAAAATTAAAAGATGTTTTGATTTAAGAGATTTAACAATCATCATCATCGCCTTCATCATCTCCATCCTTTTATTCCTCAAATTTAGAAAAAGGATTTAAGAATAAACAATTTTAAATCCTTAAATACTTTTGAAAAGATGGAATTATTTCAATATTTTTTATTCTTTCATAAAAACAATAATGGAAGAGGAAAATAAAGAAGTTGATAATAATAAGAAGGAAATGATTAATAGTCCAAATGAAGAAAGTCCTAAAAATGAACCAAAAAAAGAAGATATTTTTATAAATATTCCTATAAGAACTTCGAGTTATGAATATGTGAATGAATATGTGAATGAGGCGAATAATACGAATGATGATATTCGTGCGGATTTGGTGAATATTCAAATGAATATAAGTGAAGAAGTGGCAAATGAAGAAAAGGCGGATAAACTTCTTGAATTGATTAAGAATAATAAAAAGAAGATTTCAAATAATTTATATATAATTTCTTGTAAATATGATATTATTTATTATAGATATAATTCAATTTCATTATCTCTCTTAATCATCTCGACGATAATAACTTTCATAGAGGCAATTCGACTAACCATCATTGATTATGATACACGATTTAAGGGATCCGAAATTAGTAAATATATATCACATGATACGATTTCAATAATAATCAACTGTTTTTCATTATCATTAAGCACGATTTTAACTATTTTAAGTTCAATTGCGAGATTTAAGAATTATAAGGAGAATATGGATAAATTAAAAGTCATTCACGATACATTATTTAATTATAAAAATCTTTATGAAAGAGAACGAGATTTGATAAATTATTATAAGATAAATAAGGAATTAAATAATGAAATTTTTAAGAAAATTCAAGATACAATCGAAGATTATAATAAGGAAATTAAGAGTATAAATATCTTCGAAAATATTAGAAACACGGATATAATCAAATTTAATAATATCAAAATTAATCACGATTTAAGACTTCATCAATTAGCATCAAAAAGAGAAATAGAATTATTGCGTATTAATAAATCTATGGAGAAAAAAAAAGAGGATATTAAAAATCCCAAACCTATTAATTGTTATGGATTTAATTAGAATAAGCAAGACCACCCATACCTGAAAGGATACGAAGGACATTATAATTCGTAGTGTATATATAAATATTACCATTAACCGAAGAACCAACGGAAAGAATAGCAGTATCAATACGAGACATATTAAGAGTGCCGGAGGGTTGATGTTCTTCTGGTTTAATAGCAAATGAATAAACATTTATACCCTTATGGAAAACATCAGGAGTATTTTCGTGATGTTGATAAGGTTGAACGAGAGAAAAATATTCGCCATTACGCTCGGCAAAACGATCATTTCCGTTAAGTTGAATTTTAGCAGTTGTTATGGGATTTTTACCAATATAAGTATTATTATCAGTATTGCGATCAGAGAAATTAGTCCAATAAAGTTTAGCATCACCTGTAGTTTGTGTAGGTTTAACATACCATACAAGTTCCTTACAAGGATGATTGAAATTCATACGAATTGATTTAGTAGATGAAATATTGCCTGTTATAGCATCGCTTCCTGTGAATTGAAGTTGTTCGATAAGATATTCGTGAGTAAGTTGAGCGAAACGACGGCGTTCATCAGTATCAAGGAAAATATAATCAACCCATAGAGAAACATCGCTTAAAGATACATTTGAAGGACTACCAGCAATTTCGCTATTATCTAATGAAGAAGATGTGATAGCAGTTCCATTTTTAGCGAGCATAGTAAAAGCACGATTAGAGAAATTTTTAGAATTATCAACTAAATTTGTTCGTTCTTCAAATTCGATATTAATTTTAACTTCGTGATATTGAAGGGCAATAAGAGGAAGTGCAAGACCTACATTTCGACAGAACCAGAATTCGAGAGGAACATTCACATAATAAGATTGTTTAGCTGCGAGATAGATGGAATGATTATATCTATCACCACCAACCATTAGATAATATCCATCACGCTTTCCTGCTGGGAGAGAAAGTTCATTCCATACATATAACCATTCGGCATAATGTTTATCTATACGCTGACCGCCAATTTCAAGTTCAATTGTTTTTAATAGTTTTAGTCCAAAATATGGAACTAGTGCAATTCCTTTATTCTCATCCGTAGCAGTAGTAGCTTCTTCATTAGTATTTGTGAATTTAGCTCGCAGATAGACACGATTGATTAAATCACCATTACGAGTTATTTGACAAGTTACACGAGAACCAAATCCAGCATTTCCATTAAAAGTTTGTTCTATTGCTTCAATAGCAAAATTAGTATGACGACGATAAGCAACTTTGAAAAAAGTAATTTGAGGATTACCAGTTAAATAAACATCTTGAGCTCCATAAGCGACAAGTTGAAGAAGACCACCACCCATTTATGCTATATTCTTTATACTATAATAGGAGAAAAAAAAAGAATAATTAGTTTATATTTAATTAGAATAGGCAAGACCACCCATTCCAGAAAGAATACGAAGAACATTATAATTCGTTGAATATACGAATAAAGTTGATTTAGAATATAAATATGTGTTTCCACCATCATACATACCTAATTGAAGCATAGCAGTATCAATACGAGACATATTAAGAGTGCCTGATGGTTGATGTTCCTCTGGTTTAAGAGAAAATGAATAAACATTTATACCAGCATTATTAGGAATATTTTCGTGATGTTGATAAGGTTGAACGACATTAAAATACATACCATCACGAGTAGCAAAACGGTCATTTCCATTTAATATTAATTTAGAACTGACAATAGGATTTGAAGGATATTTAAGTTCCGCATTATTTCCTGTAATACCATCATAACGAAGTTTAGAATTTATCAGTTCAGCAGTATTATCATCGGCATGAACTATACTATTAACTTTGGTAGTATAATTAAACCAATTATTAGAATTATTATCGCTATTGGTTACAAACCATATAAGTTCCTTACAAGGATGATTGAAATTTAGTTTAACCTTGGGATCTTTTGATGATACACTTTCTTCACCTGTGAATTGAAGTTGTTCGATAAGATATTCGTGAGTAAGTTGAGCGAAACGACGGCGTTCATCAGTATCAAGAAAAATATAATCAACCCATAGAGAAGCAGAGAAATCAATACCAGTACTTCCTGAACCTAAACATTTTGACTGATTTTCAAAATTGATATTAATCTTAACTTCGTGATATTGGAGAGCGATAAGAGGAAGAGCAAGACCTACATTTCGACAGAACCAGAATTCAAGAGGAACATAAAGAGTAGATTTTATAGTTCCAATAGTTCCACCATAAGCACCAACCATATCATTCCATCCACCTCGTTTGCTTACAGGAAGAGTTAATTCATTCCATATATACAACCAATGGGGATAGTGTCGATCTATACGCTGACCTCCAATCTCTAATTCCACATAATTAAGAACACGAAGACCAAAATATTTACAATAATTACCTGTTCCACTTAATTTTAGTTGAAGATAAACACGATTGATTAAATCACCATTTCGAGATATTTGACAAGTTACACGAGAACCATAACCAGCAGTTCCATTAAAAGTTTGTTCTATCGCTTCAATCGCGAAATTAGTATGGCGTTTATAAACACCTTTGAAGAAAGTAATTTGTGGATTACCAGTTAAATAAACATCTTGAGCTCCATAAGCGACAAGTTGAAGAAGACCACCACCCATTTATGCTATATTCTTTATACTATAATAGGAGAAAAAAAAAGAATAATTAGTTTATATTTAATTAGAATAGGCGAGACCACCCATTCCAGAAAGAATACGAAGAACATTATAATTAACAGCATATATATATACACTACCATCGACACTCGCATTATTTTCAACTGAAAGAACAGCAGTATCAATACGAGACATATTAAGAGTGCCTGATGGTTGATGTTCCTCTGGTTTAAGAGCAAATGAATAAACATTTATGCCACAATTACGAGGAATATTCGTATGATGTTGATAAGGTTGTACATAATTGAAATAAGTTCCTTCTCGTTCAGCAAAACGGTCATTTCCGTTTAGTTGAAGAAGACATTTACTAAACGGATTTACGGCACCTGGAAGGAAATCAGGTTCAACATTATAAACAATTTTAGTTATATATGCAGTTGCATTAGTATTATCAGGGTCACTATATTCGTGGATTGCTTTATTTAAAGCTTGTGATTCACCAATCATATCACTACCAGTATTAAAACTATTATTTGCTTTAATGGTGTAATTATACCACTGATTTGTATTAACAGAAGTAGAATATTTACCTACCCATATTAATTCCTTACAAGGATGATTGAAATTTAGTTTAACACGAGTATTCGATGATGCTTTTATCGCCTCACCGCCGGTGAATTGAAGTTGTTCGATGAGATACTCGTGGGAAAGTTGAGCGAATTTTCGGCGTTCATCAGTATCAAGGAAGATATAATCAACCCATAGATTAACATCACTTAAAGCAGGAACAGAAGTAACTTCTTCGGTATTACTAACATTTATTTTATATAAACAATTTTTAGATTGTTCAAATTCAATCTTGATTTTAACTTCGTGATATTGAAGAGCGATGAGAGGAAGAGCGAGACCAATATTGCGACAGAACCAGAATTCGAGAGGGATATATAGAGTAGCACCTGTCTTTGTTATATCTTTATCGGCACCAACCATAAATTCCCACGCAGAGCGTTTGCCTATTGGAAGAGAAAGTTCATTCCATATATATAACCAATCGGCATAATGTTTATCTATTTGTTGTCCGCCAATTTCAATAGAAACTGATTTGAGGAGACGAATACCAACATAATTCACATAATAATCACCTGCGGTTTGAAGTTGTGGAAGTGTAACTTGGAGATAAGCACGATGAATTAAATCACCATTTCGAGAGATTTGACAATAGATAGTATTACCATAACCGACGGCACCAGTAAAAGTTTGTTGTATCGCTTCCATAGCGAAATTGGTATGACGACGATAAACGACTTTGAAAAAAGTAATTTGAGGATTACCAGTTAAATAAACATCTTGAGCTCCATAAGCGACAAGTTGAAGAAGACCACCACCCATTTATGCTATATTCTTTATACTATAATAGGAGAAAAAAAAAGAATTGTTATTTATATAAACATATTTATAAACATTTATTATTAGATAAATGTTTAAGGATAAAACATCTAAAAAGCGTATTCATAATAATAAGGATTTATCAACTTTAGATGCGATGCATAATAAAGTTATAAATGATTTTTCCAATAAAATTGAAGAGGAAAGGGAACATTTAAAACGGATTAAGAATTTAGAAGATGTTATTAATGATATTAATAAACAAATCATTTATTATAATAAATCAAATGAGATAGGGGAATATGACGATTATTATAATGATTTATGGAGTAGTAATATTAAAATTAAGGAGGAAATAATCAAATTAAAAGAAAATATTAAGAATTTGAATAATTATAATGAGATCGAATATTATGAAAACACTAGTTATATCTTATTCAATTATTATGATATGATTGATAAACAATCCAATATAAAAACTTATAAATATAAAAATAAATCCATCATAGATTTATTCAATCCTACGCCAAATATCGAGAAAGAAGATGATAAGATAATCGAGAAGAGTTTTCTTGTAGATGAATATTTATCTATCACTAATAACAATCATATTAAAAAATGTTCCAGCGAAAATAAGGATATATGTAGGAATTGTTCGAATGATTTAATTTGTATTCAACAAGATGCCATTATGATTTGCGAAATATGTGGATTTCAGGAACCTCTTTTAATAGAACAAAATAGACCTATTTTAAAACAAAGCACAAAAGATACATCTCATTTCAGTTATAAGCGAATAAATCATTTTAGAGAATGGTGTAATCAAGTTCAAGGGAAAGAAAGCACCGACATTCCTAATGAAGTTTTTGAACAGATTTTAAGTGAGATTAAAAAAGAAAAGATAAATGACACGAAGAATATATCTTATAATAAAATGAGGGAGATTTTGAAACGATTACGGATTAATAAATATTACGAACATATTAATTATATAATTAATAGGATTAATGGAATACATACACCACAATTTTCACCAGAATTAGAAGAAAAATTATGTAATATGTTTAGGGACATTCAAGCACCTTTCCTCAAACATTGTCCAAAAGAACGCAAGAATTTCCTTTCATATAGTTATGTCCTTTATAAATTCTTCCAGATATTAGAATTGAATGAATATCTAAAATTCTTTCCACTTCTCAAAAGTCGTGAGAAATTATACGCCCAAGACCAAATTTGGAAAAAAATTTGTGAAGAATTAAATTATAAAATCATTCCCTCTTTATAATTTAAGCAGGGAAACCTACTAAACGGAAACCGGCACCTAGACCGACACCTTGACGAGCACCAGCAGAAATAGAAGGAGAAACTAAATCAAATACAGAGAAAATAGCAGCTGCCGTTAGAGCAATAATTGCAACTTCGCTTCCTGATAATTTATTCTTTGGTAGAACCCACGCTATTATAGCGACGGCAGTCGCCTCTATGAGATATTTAAGTAATTTAATAATCATTTCCCAAACATCGAAAGTATATTTTGCTTCCGCCATCATCTTTATTAATTAATAAAAAGAAAATAAAAAATAGATATAAGATTTTTATTATTTATTATTTATAGAATATGACAGAGGAAACAATTGTATCTACAAAAGAAGTTGATTATCTTGATGAGGATAAACCCATTCGCAATCAAAATTATTGTCTTCTATCCTTCATAAGTCCAGAAGATGTCCTTAAAAATAAAGAAGCATATTATTTCTCACGATTTTTAGATAATTTCTCAAAAGATATGAATACTCTTTTTGATAATCTTGCGAATAAATATCAAGATGATAAGGATATGATTAATGGAATTCGTGATAATCATTCTTATATCTTCAAAACAGAGGAAATGAACGAACAACTAAAATTCTTCAAAAATGCTAAATCAAGTGATATTGAAAATGATTTTCATCGTGAGAATAATTTCACCACCAGTATTCGTGGAATTAAGGTAAGAGGTGTTTTTGATACTATCGATGAAGCAAAAAATAGATGTGAATTCCTCAAAAAGATTGATAATAAATTTGATATTTATATCGGTCAAGTAGGTTGCTGGTGTCCTTTCTCTCCCAATCCTAATGATCTGGAAAATCAAGAATATAGCGAAACTCAACTAAATACCTTAATGAAAGAATATAAGAAAAATATGGATAGTAAAGATGAGATATTCGATAAACGACGAATTGACATCATCAATTCCTCCAAAAAAAATAACGATTTAGCAACAAATCTTCAAGAAGTCGATGCTTGGTCTGCTCGCAAATTAGAAGATGTCAAGGAGGATACGAAAGAAGATGTCAATGAGGATACGAAAGAGGATTGATAATCAATTATTTATTTTTATTAGTTAATATATATTAAAGAATTATTAAGGAATTATTAAAGAATTATTAAAGAATTATTAAGGAATTATTAAGGAATTATTAAGGAACTATTAAGGAATTATTAAGGAACTATTAAGGAATTATTAAAGAATTATTAAGGAATTATTAAGGAATTATTAAAGAATTATTAAAGAATTATTAAAGAATTATTAAGGAATTATTAAAGAATTATTAAGGAATTATTAAAGAATTATTAAAGAATTATTAAGGAATTATTAAGGAACTATTAAGGAATTATTAAAGAATTATTAAGGAATTATTAAAGAATTATTAAAGAATTATTAAGGAATTATTAAGGAACTATTAAGGAATTATTAAAGAATTATTAAAGAATTATTAAGGAATTATTAAAGAATTATTAAAGAATTATTAAAGAATTATTAAAGAATTATTAAAGAATTATTAAGGAATTATTAAAGAATTATTAAAGAATTATTAAGGAATTATTAAGGAACTATTAAGGAATTATTAAAGAATTATTAAGGAATTATTAAAGAATTATTAAGGAATTATTAAAGAATTATTAAAGAATTATTAAGGAATTATTAAGGAATTATTAAAGAATTATTAAAGAATTATTAAGGAATTATTAAGGAATTATTAAGGAATTATTAAAGAATTATTAAGGAATTATTAAGGAATTATTAAGGAATTATTAATGATAATGATAATGATAATGATAAGGAATTATTAATGATAATGATAATGATAAGGAATTATTAATGATAATGATAATGATAAGGAATTATTAATGATAATGATAATGATAATGATAAGGAATTATTAATGATAATGATAATGATAAGGAATTATTAATGATAATGATAAGGAATATGTTAATGATAAATGTTAATGATAAATGTTAATGAATTATAACATATTTAAATAAAATAGATAATAAATTTCCTAATATTTGCTTATGGTATTTTTATGGAGGATTTAAAGAAGAATATTTTCCATAAATCTTTTAATAATATCTACATTCTTTTCATTTTCTTTTTTCAACTTATCAATTATTTCTAAATTTGGTTTTAAATATCCATTTATTTTTTCTTGAATTTCAAAAGATGGAATTGGAATTTTTATTGATTTCAAATCATTTTCGCATATTGATTTTTGATTTTGTCCTATAAATTAAGATTATGTAATAAATAATGATATATATATAAATTTAATTCTTTTGTATTTCCTTGAAAATGTATAGTATTTTCACCTACATTATATTTTCCAATTCCATTCGTTTTATTTATTATCATTCCATATCCATCATATTTATATTCATCCAAATATAAATATCCTAATATAGAACAAAAATAAATTGGATATAACCCTTCCTTATTTCCTAATTTACTCTTAATCTTATTTCCTTTAATTATTTTACAAATCTCTCCTAATGTTTTGAATTCATTATTATTTATAATCAATTCGATATATAATTCATTTGTTTTTCTAATATCTTCAATTTTATTCTTATTATCTTCAATAATCTTATTCATTAAATCTAAATATTTAACAACCTTTTCCTGAATTTCTATCGATAATAAAGGAACTTTTAATAATTTAAATTTTTCAAGCTCTAATGATTTATTCGCACATCCTTTCAAATAATTTTCACTTAAATATTCTCTTATTGATTTCAAATAATAATAAACATATTTCTTATTTATCTCCACACCTTCCTTCAATTTACATAAAGACATAGTTGATATATAATCACATTTACCTTCATAAAAACTTATTACAAATTTTCTACCATTATCTATATTTCCTATAAATAAATTATCACCATCTATTTTCCAATCCTTAATCCTCTTATAATCCTTATTTTTTGAAGATGTAATCATTACACCATCACCATCTTCTTCAATTACTTTTGAACTTTGAATATTTCCTTTTATAATCTCAAATAATTCACCAAATTCTTTCATATTCAAATCTTTATTATAATTCATCTCTTCGATACATTCATATCTAAATTGATAATTTTCATTAAATTTTGATTTACCAATATATCTAACTTCATTTCCTTTGTTTATAATATCATAAAATTCCGTTTCATAATTATAATTATCATAATCGCCTTTTTGAAATAAGAGAAACTTTGTTTTTATTTTCGTATTTTCATATAATCCTTCCTTATCATTTATAATCTTCAATACACGAGCATTTTTTGAGGATATAATTACGAATTTTCTTAAATTGAAGATTATTTAATATTTTTCCATCAGGCAATACAATTCCACATATTCCACCTTCTTTCAATTTATAAATAATCATTTGAATAAACATACATATTCCATTCTTTATCTCTATTGGATATATTTCCTTATAATTAGGAATTCTTCTAATATCTTCCATATTCGTTATTTCCGTTGCGAATGGCGGATTTGTTATTATAACATCAAATTTCAATTCTTCATCCATTAAATAAGGATTTTTAGAACTTAATGAATTACATTTCACAAGATTTATATTTCCTAATTTCGTCAAGATTGTTAAAGAGTTTTGAGCGATTTTATAAATATCATCTTCATAATCATTTCCATATATATTTTCAGGTTTTATATCATTTGATATATATATTCTCGAAAGAAAACCACCAGAACCACAATTAGGATTTTCATAAGAACTTATTAATTCCTTCAAACCACATTTATTTAAATATGTATTTATCAAAATTCTTGGTGTGAAAAATTGTCCTAATTCTTTTGAACCTCCGCCTTTACCACCATAATTTAAGAAATATTCATAAATATCACCACATATAATAGGAAAATCTTTTTGAATATTTATAGAAATATCACATAAAATCTTTATCAAATCTCTCAAAACATATTCATCTGTAATATGAAAATAATTATCAATTATCAAAGGAAATATATTTGAGATAGATATAATGAATTTCTTCCATTCTACAAAAATCATTTCACTTTCTAAAATCAATCGTAAATCTAATAAATAATTCTTATATTTGTTTTCGATATTTTCTTTGTTCTTTATTAAATTATTTAGAGCAATTATGCTTAAAATCTTCATAATATCTGCTTGTGCTTTTTTTCCTGAAATAGAATGTGAATAAAGTAGTTGATGACATTTAGATATTATCTTATTCATAAAAACCTTATTATTCAAATATTCTTGATTATCCATTTCTTTTTTTCAATCATTTTTTATCTTTATAAATAAATAAATGAAGGCAATAGCAATTTTTCTTTTATTTTTAGGAATGATTTTAATTGTGAAAGGTTATTATAGTAATAAATATAAAAATATTAATGAACCAAAAGTCATTATTAAATATATACCGAGGAGTGAATATGAAGAACAAATGTCTCCAAAAGAAAAATTAGATGATTTTTATAAGGGATTATTTGAAAAAACGCAACCAAATTTTTATGATAGTAAAATTAATATAGATACTAATAATAAGGATAAATGAATTTTGGATTATTAATAATCAATACCATTCATAATAAAAATCAAGATGAAGCAAAACGAAGATTATTAACATCTGTTAAGAGAATTAGAGAAGAAAAAACAAAAGAACAAGAGGATAAATTCGTAAAACATAATTATTATTTATCTAATTATGAGAAAAAACGAAATGATAATGATGAATTATATAAAGGATATTATATAAATTTCTTGAAATTGAAAGAAAATTGGATAAAATCAGGTAAAGAATATGATTTGGAACTTTTAAAAAAACTAAAAAGACCTGAATTAATAGATATTGATGATATTTATACATATATGATTATTCGAAACAAAAATTTTAAGATTTAAAAGAATTCATCTTCATTTGCATTCGTAGCAATTTTAAAGAACCATCCAATTAATCCAAAAATAAATCCAAAAACTTTTAAAATTGTATCAAAAAATATCTTAATAAAATTAATGATATTAATAAAGATGTTTGGAATAAATCTTAAATATTCACTTAACGCTTTTATTAATTCACCAAAATAGACAAATAATAAAAGAATACTACTCGTGAATAATTTTATAAATTTCGCAATTATTTTTAAAATTTCAGGAATTAACATTAAAATTGGAAATATTAATGTAGATAATTGAACGATGACTTGATATAAAGCAGTAAATATTTCCCCAATAACACCACTCATTTTTAATTATTCTATTATTTATAGATATATGATTAATAAAACTTTTAATTTTAATTATTTAGCATTTTTCATCGGTTTTTGTGTTGGTTTCACATATGTTTATCTATCCGCACCTAAACAAAAAATCATTATTAAATATCCAACACCTTATAATGCTTCTAAAATCATTTATAAAAATGAAAATGATTTTTGTTATAAATATGAAGTTCATGAAATAGAATGTAATGATAAAGCAATCAATCAACCAATTATTTAAATTATATGTAAATAGAAATGGATTTCAAAAAAATTGTTGATAGATTATTATATACGAAATTAGGACAAATCTTTATTAGTCTTCTTTTAGGTTTATCATTATCCCTGATATTTAAAAGAGTTTGTAAAGAAAATTGTGTCATATATGTCGCTCCTAATAATAGCGAAATCGAAAATAAATTATTTAAATTAGAAGATACTTGTTATAAATATAAATTAAAACAAGTTATATGTGATGGAACGCCTATTGATTATAATCAAACAAATATTAAACCTGAAAACCAAATTCAAGAAAATTCTTTCTTAAATAAAATCTTCGCTTAATAATAAATTATTTCTTCATATCGTTTAGGTGATTTAGTTTTACTCTCCTTAAATCAAGAAGATATTAACGAAATATCTCGTGATTTTCCTAATTCAATTGGAGCATCTTATATCAATCAATTAACACAAAATCCTTCTTTAAATAAAATTGATTTAATTACTACCATCGTTCTCAAAGAACTTGAAGAAAAATATCATCTATTACCAAATGATATTAAATCTTCTACTGTAATTCATCTTCGTTTAGGTGATGTTGTCGCCGGTAATCAATCTCACGAAATAATTAAACGACCATTTTCTATAAATGAATTAAAAGAAGTTGTTCCTAATAATGATAAGATTTATGTTATTGGAAAACCATTCTTCGCAAGACCATCTTCAAATAATTATCAAGAATGTATTGATAAATCAAATGAATATTTAAATGAAGTTCTCTTGAATTTTGATGGAACTCATTTAGATTTAGGAAATGCCGATTTAGATTTATTAGTGGGTGTTGCTTCAAAAACTTTCATACAAGGAAAAGGATTTTTCTCACAACTTATAAATCATATTAGAAATAATTCGTATAAATTTAAGATTTAAAAATGAAATCTTAATTATAAAAATGAATTTGATGACATCTTTGGAAAATATTCCACTTAAAACTTCTTCGACACCTATAAATGATGATAGTGATGATCCAATTGTGAAAGACATCTTAAATGAATTTCATCAAGAAATTAATAATCAACCACCACCTCCATCTCCATCACAACCTAATAATAATGAATATATTATAAATAATCCTATTATGAGAAAACCTCCACCACCTCTAACAAAATCTTCTTATTATGATGAAGAATTATTAAGAAAATCTGGAATAATTATCATAATTATCGCATTCTTTTTATCACCTATTTATAATTCTTTGATTGAAAAAATACCATCACCTTTTTCATCTCTCCTGTCTTCTTATGAATTCTATATCAAACTATTCCTCATTTTCGTTGTTTTATATCTCCTAATGATTAAAAAACTTATTTAAACATAATTATTTATCAATTCGTTTTTATCAAATGCCGAATAATGAACTAAATCGGCGTTTAATCCTTGAATTCCATAAGCATCTGGCGAAATCTTAATCTCATTATAATAATTATTCTTATCATAGATATTTGTTTGAGCTTTTTCCAATAATTCATTTGATATATAAGGCATTTCAATACATCCATCATTAATCTCCTTCACATAATCATTCTCAATTTTAGGAATACGAGAATTTGTTTCTGGTTTCACATCACCTACAAAACTATCCTTATAATCATTTAATAAAGGTTGTTGAATTTCTTTCTTACCATCTTTATTAAAAACCTTTTGATAATATTTGAAATAAATAACCAAGAAAATTATTCCTATTAAAAATCCAATAATCTCATCTATAAATAAGATAATTATTATCACAAAAATAGCAATTATCATTTGATTTGTTGGTGTATGAAGAACCAAAGGAATTTCAAAATCATAAACAATCGTCGTTATTAGAAATAATAAAAGGATTAAACGCATACCCATAAAAAATTCCTCCTTCATATTTTCTTAATAAATACATATAAAATTAAACTATATATAATTTGTGAATATGAAAACTTATTTATCACAAAGAGGATATGCTATTCTTAAAAATAATGAGAATAAATCTTTGATTGTGGATATTAAGAAGAATTTGAAGGTTTCACCTATCCTAATGTCTCCTGTAAATTCGAAAGATGGTAATAAAGAATATTCATTATTTTTGGAAAGCGATGAGAAGATTTATTTACCTAAATATTATGGTTTGGAGAAATATGGAAAACCTCTTTATGATAATCTTCCCTTTGGTTTAGATTGTCCTAATCTAATCTTCAAAGGAAGTTTGCGAGATATTCAAAAAATTCCTATTGAAAATTTCATTAAATCTGCCGAAAATCCTGAAAAACTTGGTGGAATTATTAGTGTTCCTTGTGGTTTTGGAAAAACTATTATGGCAATTTATATCGCCTGTTATTTTAAGAAAAAAACCTTATTCATCTCTCATAAAGATTTCTTAAACGAACAATTCATTTCAAGTGTGAAAGAATTTGTCCCCTCTTGTAAAATCGGCAAAATTAAACAAAATAAAATTGATGTTGATGGAAAAGATATTGTCATCGCAACTCTTCAATCACTCGCATTAAGAGATTATGACGCATCTTTATTTAAAGATTTTGGTCTCGTTATTGTTGATGAATGTCATCATATCGCAAGTGAAGTATTTTCAAGAGCATTTAGGAAGATGAATATTCGTATTTCATTAGGATTGTCAGCGACTTTGAATAGGAAAGATGGATTAAGAAAGGTTTTTGAATGGTATTTAGGAAAATCCGTCTATAATTTCAAAATTGATAAGAATTCTAGTGAGATGTTAGTTCAAATCCATAAATATTTCGCATCTTCTAATGAATATTCCTCAATTAAAACCTTCTATAACGGACAACCAAATATCGTCGCTTCCATTAATAACATCTGTAATTATAAACCAAGAACTCTTTTGATACTTAACATCTTAAAAGGAATATTGGAAATAGAGAAGGATAGAAAGGTTTTGATATTATCAGAACGAAAAAATCAATTGAAAGATTTGGAAGAATTAATGAAAGAGAATGGAATGTTGGATTATGGATATTATATCGGTGGAATGAAAATGAGTGATTTGGATATATCTGCTACAAAACAGATAATCCTCGCTACTTATCAAATGAGTAGTGAAGGTCTTAATATCCCTACATTAAATACATTGATTTTAGCAAGTCCTATTGGAGATATTCAACAATCCGTAGGAAGAATTTTGAGAGAAAAGAAGGAAAATAGAAAATATACGCCTTTATGTATTGACATCTTTGATGAATTGTCGGTGGTGAAATCAAAAGGATTTAGAAGACTTAAATATTATAAATCAAATGGATATTTAATTAAAAATTTTATGGATAATTTATTCGTGAATGATGCTTATGAAGATGATGAAAAGGATAATAAGGAGATAAAGGATTTTAAGGATTTATTTATAAATGATGATTAAATTATTTATAAATAATAGATATGGATTTTATTGTTTTCTTTTTGATTTTTATATTAATTTTATTGATAATATATTATTTAATCGCAAATAATAAAGAAGTTGTGAATGAAAAGAAAGTAATTGTGAAAGAAATTAATAAAGAAAACGCTTTCAATAATAATTCCTATCTTAAACACGGAGAAGAGGAATTTTTAAAAGATGAAATTATTGGATACGAAAATGAATTGATGTATTCCAATAATCTAAAAGAAGGCGATTATATAAATCAATATCAAGAAAAAGAAATCATAGATAAAAATGATAATCAAATTGGATTTAATCCAAAACCACGAGAACAAATGAAACAACTACCATATGCCAATATCCATTTCAAATGTTTATAAAAAAATAATTGATATATATAGAATAATAATATGGCTGCTGCTGCTGCTGATTGTACTAATGTTAGTTTGGATACTATTATAAATTTATTAAAAGAAAAATTACAAGATGAAGAACCTATATTATCATATTTATTAACACTACCAGATGATGATAAAAGTTTATCAATAAAATCATTTACTATTGGAAGAATAATAAACGAAAATTCAACAAATACAGATGTTGATAGAATAGATGTTCAAAATTTAAAAGCTTGCACCAGCGTTAATACAATTTCAAATTGCGATATAATGTTATTATATCTAATGAAATATGCTTATGCTGTTGGTTGTATAATTTTAGGAAAAATAAATACACTTATAGCACCAGCAGCAGGAGCAGCACCAGCAGCAGGAGCAGCACCACCACCAACATATATAACAGATTTTAAACCTGATGATAATACAATAGATAATATAAATGATTCATTTAAAAAAGCATTAACATTAACTAATGTTAATGTTAATGATATTTTAATTAATATTTTTTTTAATGATGATATTTTTTATACACCAAATTTTATAACTGGTGATAATAATAATGGTGTGCCTATATCACAAATTAGTATAGGCACCTATAATTTCGCAGGAACAACAGCAGAAACAAGTTTAAAAATAGTAAAATTTCAAAAATTATTAAAAAGTATGATTAATAAGTATCCCAAATTAAATTATCAACAAAAAATAAAATTACAATTATTATTATATCATAATATTTATATTGGAGATTTTGGAAAAGACTCAATATATCAATTACCAATTCTTAAAGAAATATTTAGTGATATGGTAGGTTATAAATGTGTTACTAAAAATGTTAAAGATATATTTGGATTAAATAATCTCCAATATCTTAAAGAATTATTATCTAATGTGACCGGTGTCGACACACCAGCACAACAACAAATATTTAATGATATTAATAGAATAATTAGAAAGAGTATTTATTTTACTATAAATGGTGATATTGCTGAATTTGAAAATTATACAGGAGGACCAGTAGATATACAAAATAGACAAATTAATATAAAATCTTTTACAGATTTTAATCTTCAAGCAAATGTTGATAAAATTCAATATGTATTGGCATTCATAAATGACAAATTAAGATTTGAAGGTGGATATAATAATAAGAATGGTAATATAGATTATCATTTATGTAAATGTAATTTTAAGCAAAGTTTTAAGAAGGTTTCGGCGAAATCTTCAAGGGAAGCTGCGAAAATGGTTGCGATGAAGGTTCTTAAAGGAAATAAGAAATCCGCTACATTCTCATTAAAAAGAATGATAGGAAAAAAAGAGAAGTGTTATGATTATAAAGCGTCTCTTGATAAGAAAGGAAAGATTGTAATTAAAAATCAATAATTCATTCAATCGTTTTTATATTTATATTTTTACGATAAATATCTATGTATTGATATTTATTTGTTCCAAATGCTCGTGATAATCCTGTATCACAATAGAAGATTTGATTATCTACGATGGTTATTTGTTCTAATGCCGTATGACCTAAAAACATAAATCTAGCACCAATTTTCTTAAACATCTCATCCGTCTCCATTTTATTATTCACATTTCTATTCCATAAAATTCCTCCATTACCAAGGATTATCTTATCAAAAATCTCTTTATCTTCGATTGTTATTCGTCCATTCTCCATATAATTCTTCCAAAGATGATTAAGATAAAAGATGTCTTTATTTCTTTTCATCAATAATTTCAAATGATTTAATTCTAATTTGGCATGACAGAAGATTAAATCATTTATTTTAACTATCAAAGGTCGTTTTGCCAAGATTAATCCAAGAGACCCTGTTTTAGATTTAAATAAATCAATTCTATTTTCATTCCTATTTTGTGGAGATACATAAGAAAAATCACCAATTATATTCATTAATTCATGATTTCCTATGAGAGATATAACAGAACCTCCTTTAATCTTCGCGAGGTCGTTCAAATGTTCCGTGAAATAAATCATCTCAAAATCGCTCAAAACCTCCCAATTTTCATTCGATAATCTATTTAAACTATCGATTTGGTCGCCTAATTGAATGACGATAGTATTAGGAGGTTCAGCAATCCATTCAAGATTTCCATTAATAATCTCACTTTTTATAAGAACCTCTTTAAATCTCTTAATATCACCATGAACATCACCGATGACAATAATCCTATCACTATCATTTCCAATTTGATTTGAAAAAGAAAAATACATTTATAATAATTAGATAAAATAATTTGTTAAATAAATGACAAATGATAGTGATTATTTAAATGAATTATTAGATAAATTAAAAACAAAATTACCTGATGGAAGTTATTTTTCAGTTTTCATAGAATTTTATAAACAATCTACAAATGAAAAAGGAAAAATCTTTTTAATTCAAAATATATCAAAATATTTGAGAATACCTCTTGAACCACAATTTAAAGAAATTCAAAAAAAAATTATAAATGAAAAGAATTGTAATGTAAGATTGAAGATTTTAATTGATAAAATATTGGGAAAAGGGTTTATTGGTGATCAATATGAAATAAAAAAAGGATTAGAACAATTGATAAGATATAATCATATAAATCATATAGTAATTAATAAGATTGCGATATATGTAATATTAGAAGAATTGGTGAATTATGATATTTTTAATGAATTTAAAGATGAATTCGATAATTTGCTAAAAAGATGTAATATGACTTATGCTAGTTTAAAGGATTACGCTGTTGATTTAGAACATTTTAAAGATTTTGATGAATTCAAAAATAAATATAATTTATATTATCAATTTTATTTAAGAGGATATGGAACAAAAAATAAAGATAAATTAAAAAGATTAGTTGAAACTTTGTTTGAAATTATTAAAGAAAATTTTCCATTTTTATTATATAAAATACATCAAATATCATTTAAAGATTTAAACATAGTAAATGATGAAAATGATGAAATTAAAATACTTGATGTATTTAATACAGAAAATTTACTATCTATATTAGAAAATTTGATAGAAATTATAAAGAGAATACGAAATGATGAAAATTTATTTCAGTCTTTTTTTAAATTATTATCTGTCATATTTAAAAAATATGATAATGAATTAACAGCAGAATTAGAATCTAAAAAAAATACATTAATTGGAATAATAGATGATGGGGTAAGACTACAATTAGAAGCGAAAGGACTTAATAAAAAAGAATTAGATTTAGAATTAGAAAGATTAAAAAAAGAAGAATTAATATTTTTTTTATCAAATATTAAAAAAAATTATTAATGAAAATATTAATTTTTATTTTAAATAAGCATTTAATTATAGAAAATGGATATTTTTATAGATAAATTAAAACAAAATCAAAATTTAAATGATTATCAACAAATTTTTTTAGAATATGTAAAAGATAAAGATGATAAAATGAAACAATATGTAGTTCAAAAATTTGCAAGTTTTTTAAAAGAAGATATTCCTAATGATTTAATTTCAACTGAATATGAATTATGTGAAATAAAAACTCAAAAATTTATTAATGATTTCTTAACTATAGTTAAGGATGATAATAAAATTAAAATATATTTAAATGAAAGAAAATATTTTCAAATGTCTTTAATGGAAAAATTAGTTATTTATGTTGTTCTTAATGATATGATTAATGATGATAGTATATATATTAATCATCCAGAAAAAAAAGAAAAAATTAAAAAAAAATTTAAGGAATTAGTTTCGAAATGTAAATTTAAAAGTCATAAAGGATTTCTGGACTAATTTATAAAGAAAAAATGAAAAAAATGATTTTAAATTATAAAATATCTTTCAAATATGTTTGAAGAACAACTCATCCAGTTATTTCAAGGAAACTTGCTCTTGGTCGAAAATCAAATGGATATAGATGATGAAATGGAATATTATGAGGATTATGATGAAATGGAATATTATGATGAAATGGAAGATTATGATTAAAAAATGATTTTGTTTTTATTAAAGAAGAATAATGAATGAAATAAATAAAATGAATGAAATGAATGAATATGATGAAATGGAAGAAATAGATGAAATGGATGAAATAAATGAAATGGAAGAAATAGATGAAATGGAAGAAATAGATGAAATGGAAGAAATAGATGAAATGGAAGAAATAGATGAAATGGATGAATATGATGAAATGGAAGATTTTGAAAGGTGGTATTATGGTAAGATGAAATTGGATGAATTTGATAAAGAAATGGATAAGATTTTTGAAGAGGAATATGAGAGACGGGAGGAGAGACGATGGTCTATATATTAGGAATATTTAGATAATAAGAAGGTTTTATGAATATTATCTTCATAAATATACCAAGATTTTTTATCGGCATCCCATCGTGCTCCTTTACTTTTTGCATCATCTTTATCGGCATATTTAACTTTTAAATAAATACGAGGTTGAGATATTTTAGGTTTTTGATGGTTATTGATGGATTTATTTGCTAATAAGTCAGCATTATAATTTCCTATGGAATGTCTATCATTATTTCCAGTATGAGCGAGGATATGTTGATATTTGATATTATATTTGATAGTTAATTCATATAATTGTTTAACTAAATCTAAATTAGGAATATCTTTTTTAGATTTCCAATCTTTTTTTTCTAATTTGGTTCCATAAGTAGTAGCACATTTAATCGCATATTCAGAATCAGTTATGATAATTTTATTAGGTTTTTTATTAGATTTGATGATATTAATAGCTTCTATAATTGCGGATAATTCGGCAATATTATTCGTTAAATTTTCACCAATCAATTCTCTTGAAACATTATTAGAATTATCTTTTGAGAAATAGATGCCTATTCCTGCTCGAGCTTCTCTTGTTCCATTATTAGAACATGCTCCATCGGTATAAACATAGAGATTATTTTTAAAATCGTCGAGAAATTCGGTTGCTTCTTCGATAGTTTCAAATTTCTTATAAATAGGATTATCAAAACCTTCAATATATCCTTTACATTCATTCCAAGATGTAAAGACACCTGTTTTATGACCTTTTGCGATGGCGTAAAATGAACTCATTTTAATTAATTAAATAGATATAAATAATAACGGATAATTCGCTTAAATAATAAATATAATTCCATAAATTATAATTGTGAATATAAATGAAAAGATAATAATTATAAGATAGATGAATAGGATTATTATATAAATTTAAATAAATCCAAATGAAGAAGAAATAGCGAAATAGAAGATGTGCAAATATTTGATATTTAAAATTTTTAATAATAATGAAATATTCGCTCAAATAAAAGAAGAGGATTATTAAAGGAATTAATGTAATAGATAATTGAATTGATGGAAGTGAATATAAATTTTGAAATGTAATTGTCCAAACTAATAATTTATCTAATTTATGAAATATGGAATTAAGTTGATAATTATACCAGAATATAGGTGATATAATTGAAATCATAATAATATTTAAGGAAAGAAGTAATGAAGTTTTAGGAAGTATAGTTAAAATCCATAATGAAGATATACCGAGAATGAATTGATTTTGTAAAGGAAGTGGTGTAGAATTATTAGAAGTAGTTAAAAATAGAAGCTTTAATAATTTCATAATAATTTCATAATAATATCATAAATAAAAAATGATTTAAAATGTTTATATAATTAATTAAATAATGCAGACTGGTATTATTTCATTTGGGGATAGAGTTGCTTGGAATATTAAATGTAATAATACCAAGGATCAGATTTTAAATGAAATTTATGAATTATATGGAATACGAATTATTCAAAAACATTATTTTAAATTGGATGAGACGAATATTCATCATTTAACGAAAGTTCCTCATATGATTTCATTAAGAACAAATGGAAATAGATATTATATTTATATGACGAAATATATTGATATTGAAATTATTTATTATATTGATATGAAAATACATACTGGATATGAAAAACCTCGTATAATACTTGCGAGAGGTTTATTTAATCCATCTTTATTTTTAAATACCCTTTTGGAAGGTGAAATGGTAAAGACGAAAGAAAATAAATGGATATTTATAATTAATGATATTATTGCTTATGAAGGAAAGAAATTGGATAATTTGAATTTATTGGAGAGATTAAAAATCGTTTATAATCTATTAAATGATAAATATACACCTGATAAGATATGTGATATATGTTCTTATCAGGTTAAAAATTATTATTATTTATCGAAGACTTCTGTGAATGAATTGATGGAAAAATCAAAAACGCTTGATTATACTTGTAGAGGACTTTATTTCTATTCATATTTCTTAAAACATAAACCAAAATTATTTAATTTTGATGAGAAGATGATAGTGGATGTGAAGAAGAAGGTGAAGGATATTACGGAATTTAAATCACTTCAACAAAATCCATTAGAACAAATAACATCTAATTTCATAATAACTTCAAATATTCCTATATTGAAAATGGATATTAGTGAGGAATTCAGGGAATTATGGATTTCCAAAACAGATGAAGCAGATATATATAATTTATATGATAATTTCAATATCATAACCTCAAATAAAATAGGAATTGCGTTAATTCCTACTTTAAAAGAAAGTGTGCGTCTTCGTGAATTATTCAAAGATAAGAATTTAACCTTCACCATTAAATTCAAATGTAGATTTAATGAAAAATTTAAGAAATATCAACCCATAGAACAATTATAGATTTTATTTTTATGATTTGTTTAAAGAATTGTTAAAGAATTGTTAAAGAAATAAAAAATGATTAATTTTTATTACACCAACCGAAAAAATAAATAACAAAATTATTATATTTTTTATAATAATCTTGTCCCATTTATTTTTTCGGTTGGTGTAATAAAAATTTAAAATGAATTTTGATTTATATACACACGAAATTTTAAAAATTTTGTTAAAGATACAAATGAAATTAAAAATAAATATAAGATTAATATTAGATTACCTTGTTTTCCAGAAGATATTAGTGAAAATATTATCAAATTTATTATCCATAAAAACGGAGATAAAAGTTCAAATTGGAATTGTAAATCAGGTGATTTAATATCAACAAAAGAAGGTATTCAAGAATGTAAATGTTTTTCGAGTGATGCACCAATATCATTTTCACCAACTCCAAAATGGGATGTTATATATTTTCTTGATGGAAGAGAATGGTTAGAAAATGATAAATTTAAATTATTTAAGGTAGATTTAAAACCAAATTCTAATGAATGGAAAAATATTAAATTTAATAAAAATGAAACATTTGAAGACCAAATATCAAAAAATCGCAGACCAAGAATAAATTGGAATTCTCTTGAAAAAAATCTTGGAAAAAATTGTATCAAAATATTTGATGGAACTTTTGATGAGATATTTAAAGACTAATAATTTTATCTGCTATTAATTTTATTACTGGAATTGATACAGCATTTCCTGCTAATGAATATAATTTTCCAGATGATAATGAAGGTAATTTATAATCTTTTGGAAAACCTTGAATATTGAAACATTCCCTAGGTGTTAATTTACGAATTCCTTTATCATCTAATATTATTGGAACATTATGACCTCCTGTTCCCATATTTGCAGTCAAAGTAGGACAAACACTATTTTTATTTTTTCTAACATAATATCTTCTATATTGATAAACTGAATTAGTAGATATATGTTTATCAACATTCTTTTTTAATTCTTCGTATATATTAGTAGAAGCATTATAATAATATTTATCAGGAATATTATCTTCAAGAAAATTACAAATAGGTTGTAAATCTACATCAGGAAAATCAAATTCAAATTTATCAAACATCATTTTATCTTTAAAACCTATAATATAAATTCGTTCTCTATTTTGAGGAATTCCAGTAATTTTAGAGGTATTAATAATTGAATATTTAATATGATAATCAAGATTTTCTAAATTTTCTATAATAATTTTAAATGTTTTTTTATTATCGTGAGTTTTTAAGTTTTTTACATTTTCTAATATGATTATATTAGGACTATTAGATTTAATAATTGATAATATTTTCCAAAATACATTACTTCTTTCATCATCAAATCCTTTTTTCATTCCAGCAATACTAAATGGTTGGCAAGGAAATCCAGCAGTTAATATATCTGCTTTTGGAATAGTATCATTAGAAATATCATTCAAATCTTTTTTTACCAATTCAATTTCATTATTTAAGTTAAATATTTCAAAAGAACTATCTAAAATATCATTTGCGAATATAGTTTTAACTTTATTGGTTTGATGAAAAACATATGAAAAAGCACCAGTTCCACTAAATAAATCTATCAAAGTAAGCATTTATAAAAATTATTTATAAATAAAAATCATTTTTTTCCAAAAATATATATAAAGGTTTGTTTTTCATTATTCTTAAATCTTTTTTCGTAAAAAATGATTAAAAAGTATTTTGTGAAGTTTTATTATGATGACGAAACCTCTTTTGAAGTGGATTGGAGGTAAGACACAAATTCTAAAAGAGATTTTAGATAAATTTCCAAAGGAGATGAATGATTATCACGAAATATTTTTAGGAGGTGCGAGTGTTTGTTTAGGATTGCTTGAATATAAGAATAAAGGTTTGATAAAAATTAAAGGAGATATATTCGCATATGATATAAATGAACCTCTAATATATTTCTATAAAAATATTCAAGATAATCATCAATATTTTTATGAAGAATTGATAAAAATAATTGAAGAATTTAATAAAGAAAATGATAAAGAAAGTTATTATTATTATCAAAGAGATATATATAATTCATTAAAAGATAAGAAATCTATTCAAGCATCTTCATTATTTCTATTCCTAAACAAAACTTGTTTTAGAGGTATATACAGAGAAAGCAAAAATGGATTTAATGTTCCATACGGAAATTATAAAAATCCGGAAATTATAAATAAAAATCATTTAGAAGAATTTAGAAATCTAATTAAAGATGTTATATTCATTCATCAAGATTTTAATGAAAGTTTAAAAAAATCATTTTATACAAACGATTTCATTTATTTAGATCCTCCATATTATCCTGAAAAAGATAATTCATTTGTTAAATATAATAAAGATGGATTTAATCTCAATAATCATAATAATTTAATGGATATTCTTAAAGAAAATAGATTTAGATTTTTGATGAATAATGCGGATGTTGAATATATTCGTAATAAATTATTTATATATAATATAGAAGAAATCATTTGTAAAAGAAAAATAAATTCAAAACATCCACAATCAAAAACAAATGAATTGATTATTATCAATTATTAATAAATTCATTTATTTTTATAAAATAGTCCATATCATCTCCATATAAGATAATTATATTATTTTCATCTAATATTTGTTTAAGAATATTAAATTTATTTTTGAGGAAATCACTTATACATAAACAATATTCAACATTAAAACCTTCGCCTAAAATGATTTCATATTCTCTTTTTAATGAAGGAGAACTCCATAATTTAGTTTCAATAGAACCTTCAACATTTTGTTCTTTTTTTTCAATAATCTTAATTATTTTTCTACCATCGTCATATTCTATAATATATGCTTCATCGGGACATCTAAATAATTCAATATTATATTTAACTTTAATGAATTTCTTCAATCCATTTTGTAGAGTGTAATATATAGTTTTATTTTCAAATTCTTTTGAAAGATAATAATTGAATTTATTTTTTATATTAGCATAATAATTGAATTTATATCCATTCTCAATCAAAATATTTTCATTATTCGTTTTTTCTTCAAATTTCTTACCATTTATATTTGTATTTCTTCCACCTGCTCCAATTCCTTTATTCATTATAAATAAAAAAAATGATAAAGGATAAATCATTTTTTATTCATCTTCTTCGTAATCTTCATCATAATCAATATCAATTTTATAATATTTATCCATATAATTCAATTCTTTTTCGTATTACTACAATTGATTTTATAATCACTTTCTTCAAAATTAAGATAAGAAATGTTTTTTGTCTTTTTATTAGCATATGAATTATATCTAATAGAGTTGTTTGAATAACAACCTGACTTGAAATTTCTACGCATCCTTTTATAAATCATTTAATTAAAAACAAAATCATTTTTTATTTTTCTTAAAATTATTATGATTTATTATGAATTTATATAAAGATTTGTTCGTTAATAAATTAACTTGTTAAAAGAATTGTTAAAAGAATTGTTTAAAATATTTGTTAATTGATTTCTTAAAGATTTGTTAATTAATTTATTAAAGAATTGTTTAAAATATTTGTTAATTGATTTCTTAAAGATTTGTTAATTGATTTCTTAAAGAATTGTTTAAAATATTTGTTAATTGATTTCTTAAAGATTTGTTAATTGATTTCTTAAAGATTTGTTTAAAATATTTGTTAATTGATTTCTTAAAGATTTGTTAATTGATTTCTTAAAGATTTGTTAATTAATTTATTAAAGAATTGTTTAAAAGATTTGTTAATTGATTTCTTAAAGAATTGTTTAAAATATTTGTTAATTGATTTCTTAAAGATTTGTTAATTGATTTCTTAAAGATTTGTTAATTGATTTCTTAAAGATTTGTTAATTGATTTCTTAAAGATTTGTTTAAAATATTTATTAAAGAATTGTTTAAAATATTTATTAAAGAATTGTTTAAAATATTTCTTAAAAAAATTGTTAATTAATTTCTTAAACAATTAAAAGATTTGTTAATTAATTTATTAAAGAATTGTTTAAAAGATTTATTAAAGAATTGTTAAAAGATTTATTAAAGAATTGTTAATTAATTTCTTAAACAATTAAAAGATTTGTTAATTAATTTATTAAAGAATTGTTAAAATATTTATTAAAGAATTGTTAAAAGATTTATTAAAGAATTGTTTAAAAGATTTATTAAAGAATTGTTAAAAGATTTATTAAAGAATTGTTAAAAGATTTATTAAAGAATTGTTTAAAAGATTTATTTAAGGAATTTATAGATTATTTTAAATAAAAAGATGGAGAGGAATGAGAGAGGATATTTGAATTTATTAGAGGATGTTTTTAATAATGGGATTAGGAAGGAGACGAGGAATGGTTTTACATATTCTTCATTTGGTTCTTTATTAAAATTTGATGTTAATAATGGACTTTCATTTCCTTTATTAACGACGAAGAAGGTTTTTTTTCGTGGAATTGTTGAAGAACTCCTTTGGTTTTTAAGAGGTTCTACGAATTCGAAGGAATTAGAAGAGAAAGGGATTAATATTTGGAAAGGAAATTCTTCGAGGGAATATTTAAATTCCGTTGGATTGATTAATAATCAAGAAGGAGAATTAGGAAAGATTTATGGATATGAATGGCGTTCTTTTAATGGATGTTTCGACCAAATTAAATATATCCTTCAAGAACTTTCCTTAAATAATAGCAGAAGAGCACTTCTATCCGCTTGGAACCCTTGTGATTTAAAAGAACAAGCACTTCCTCCTTGTCATCTTCTTTATAATTTCTTTAAAATAGATAATCAAAATCTTAATTGTATGATGTATATGAGGTCAGCAGATTTATTCCTTGGTGTTCCTTTCAATATTGCTTCCACGACTTTATTAGCGATGATTATAGGAAAGGTTATGGGGATGAAGGTGAATGAAATCTGTGTTTCTATATGTGATTGTCATATATACGAGGAACATTTGGAAGCGGTGAAAGAACAATTACCGAGGGTTATTTATGAAAGTCCTATTGTGGAGATTATGAAGGATATTGATATAAATTCATCAATAGACGAAAAAATAAAATGGATTGAGGAATTAAAATTCGAGGATTTTGAGATAAGGGATTATTATTATCATCCAACGATTAAGGCGATTATGAAATAAATCCAAGTTCAGTTAAATAGAAATTATTGGATTTAAGGGATAAAGAATATAAATTGCCTGTGAAATCGACTTTTTTAATATATTTAATTTTATTCCAAACAAAATTATCATAAATAAAATTATTTTTATCTTCTTTAAGGATTTTAATATGGATTTTACCATCTTTGAAATAAGAGGTGAAACCAATCCCTAGAAATTGACAAGTGAATTTAATGATTTTGAAAATCTCATTATCCGTGATATTAAATTCATTCGAATTTTCAATAATTCCATTCATAAATTCCATTAATTCATCTTTTGTCATTAAAAAAATATCATTTATATCTATCTTCCGTTGATTAGCAAATTCAAAAGAAGTTGAAATAACATCTTTCTTAATTTCATAAGGAATTTCATTTGATTTTAAATAATTTTCAAGAAATTCAATTGAAGATTTATCATATTCATTATTAAATTTTAAATAAGATGTTAATATTAATCCTTGAAATCTATAAAAATCATTATTATTTGATGATATAGATGAATTATTTAAGGAGATATTTAGAGGAAATCCTATGAAATCGAAATCACTCAATTCTCCTACATTTGTTTTTTTTAAACATTTAAATTTATTATCATTAAGATAAGATTGGATATTCTTAATTTCATAATTAAATGGAATATTTTGAATTGCCTTTATTTTAATATTATCATTTAAAAAAAAATTATCAATCTTATTTAATTTATATTTCTTCTTAAAAATCTTCGAAATTTCCTCCACTTCCTCATAATGATAATTATTATCCTTATCAAGTGTTAAAATCATATCATCTTTCGTAATCGCATCCATACGAATAAGACCTCTATTCGTAAAAACCAATAATTCGCCTCTCAATAATTTATTCATATAAATAAAACTTAAATGAAAATCCTTAAATAGAATTTATATCTCATATTTATCACAATTCATATCACTCCAAGGAACTCCACACATCTTGGAATAAGCACATCGTAAAATATTCTCATCATATTTCCCACTACTTTTCTTACTCAATTCCTTATCCTTCGCAGCTAATAATAATGGATATACTCGATTACATACAAGAGGAATTTTTTCTAAATTTACTTCATTGCCATTAGAATCATATTTAATATTAGCATCATCTAAATATTCGCTTGATGTTCCTGAACCATCTTGAACTATATTTTTCTTAATATTAATTGTATGTGCATTAACGCTTATTGGATTTGTACCGGTAGTATTCTTAATATCACTATTCACAACTTGTAATTTTAATTCATTTCTTTTAGCAGATGTATTAATATCAATAATATTTTCAGAAAATCCATAATTTTTCGCATTCGAATTTGTTATATGTGAAATATGTCTATATTTATTCCATTCATTACCTATACTTGCGTTTGAATCAAAAATATAATTATTCATTAATAATGAACTTTCAACAAGATTTTTATAAACATTACTATCAAATGTTCCAGTAATTTTATCAACAATTTTTTTATTTTCTGTATCTTTTATATCAGCAACAATATATTTTGTATTATCACTATCTATACTATCTTTATTAATTGAATTATATGTATTTAATTTATTATAAGCACTTCCTGTCATTCCTATTGCGGTTGAACCAGTAATATCTGCTACTCCTAATTGATTTTTTCTATTAAAATATAAATCGGTTTTGCTTATGATATTTGAGTCAAGAACACATCTATAATTAAATATGTGTGTATTAATGGTATTACTATCAAAATAATTTTTTAAATTATCATCATATTCTAATTTCCAATAATCAGGACAACTTATATTTGTATAATCATAATTTTTATTTATCTTAATGGGATTAAATTTGAGGATATTTGAAAATAGATAAATGATTAATAGGATTGTTCCTATGATGAAGACGATGGTGAATGGTAGGAATTTATCAAATATGACGAATTTAATGGAAGGGGCAAAATAACTACTTATGATAAATAGTAAAGCTATTAAGACATATATAACACAAATTGCGATAGTTCCTTTAAAAATCTTTTCTTTTCTATGTTCGTAAATAGTCATATCATATTCAGTTAAATTTAAGTCTTGTTCTTCAACAGAAGTTTTATTGGAACAACTTGTAGATTTAGCATTTCCCATATTTAAGTTCTATTTATATAAATGATTTTATTTCGAGTGTTTTTGTTCCTTTTTGAGATGGTAATAAAGAATGTTCTAATGGTAATGGTAATGTTGAAACATTTTTCTTATATTCTAAATATTGTTTTATATTTTTAATAATCTCATCAACCGACCATCTAATAACCATAGTATTCAACTCTCGAACCTGTTCCTTTAAATCAAAATTAAGATTTTTAGCATATTGAAAATAAAAAGATCTCATTATGATTTTAAGTTCTTGTTCGCTTTGTTTTCCAATCTTCATTTTACCTTCACTCGTATTATAAACACTATTGATAATTCCTTGTTGAATTATTTCCATATTATCTTGGGAAAAATAAAGTTCAGAAACACAATTACCAGCGACATTTCTATTAATAGTCGAAATATTATTTTCATTATATAATTGAGGATTATTATTTAAAATTTTTGAAGATTGAGCGTTTTCATCAAATAAATTAATTCTACCATTCAATATATATTTATAATCCATATCTTTTTTTCTCTCTTATTTTATAGAAAAGATATGAATAATTTAGAAAAATATGTTAATAATCTCATAAGTGAATATGATTTGAATATTAAAACGAAGGCGAGTGTTAAATGTCTTTGTGGATGTATTGAGAACATTGTTTTTAATGTAGTCTCAATAGCATCTATTATTGCGTTCATAAATAATTCAAAAACCGTTACAAAAGAAAATATAGAAATTCTCCATTCATATCTAAATAAATCGTGTTTTTCTAAACAAATGAAGGGAGGGAATTCCATCGTAATGCCCCAAGAATTCTATGGTTCTTCAAGTGGTCGTTATTTACCTATGAATAATCAAACCGACCTCCTCCCAATTGATTTCAATTCAGGAATAGCACGAGGACAAATTGGAGGTGGAAAAGAAAAATCTAGTCCTTTCACCAAAGTCATCAAAGATTTCCTTCTTCATTATAAGATAAAAGCGAGTTCTGTCATCATAAAGGAGATGGTTATGATGATAGAGGTTTATATCAAATGTTTAATGATGAAATTAAAGAAATGTAGGGGAGATATTAAACCACATACAATTAAGACTTTAATAGAGAAAAATAAGATGTTTAAGATATTTAAATAAATAAATAAGATATATAAATAATGCCTATTTTAACTATTGATGGAAATATTGGTGCTGGTAAAACATCGGTTCTTACTTATCTTCATACGAATTATAATATAAATGTTGATTTAGAACCAATCGACAAATGGAAACCATATTTAGATAAGATTTATATAGATAATCAAAATTTTTTTAAATTTCAATTAAGAGTTTGGTTAGATAGGTCGTGGATACAAGAGAAGAAGGATAGTTCTTTGGTGATAATGGAAAGAAGTCCATATTTCATTCGAAATACCTTTAATAAATATTTATATGAAAATGAGTTAATAAATGCGAATGAGAATACGATTATAAATGAATTATATGATAAGACGGATATTATTTGGAAACCAAGTTATTTCATATATCTTCGTTCGTCTCCTGAAAGATGTTTAGAAATGATTTATAAAAGAGGTCGTAATAATGAGATGAATATTAATTTAAAATATTTGATAGAAATTCACGAATTACACGAAAAATCATTTGAAGAATTGGAGGAAAAAAAGATTATGATAGATGTGGATGATAAAACGATTGAGGAGATTGGAAAAGAAATTTATGATTTCATTCATAAACTTTGAGAATTTCATATTCATAATCCATATAATTCCTCAAATCATATTTCTTCGAATAAATGTCAATCATCTTTGCAACATTCTTCTTCCTCATTTGAGCGTTTATTAAACATCTTTCAGGATTATTTTCAAAGAGGATAAGTTTAATCTTCGACTTATCAACGAATTTCTCAATCTCCGTCATAATCCTCTTAAACATCTCATAATCACATAAACGAGGGTCAATCAAACAAATCTCTTCATTTATTTTTCCCATAACTTCACCATCAAAGAAGTTAGAAATGAAATCATCAAATACTTCATAATCCTTTGAGAGATGTTGATTGAAATATGTTGTTTTTCCACTTCCAGCGAGACCAATAATAATCAACATCATCTACTTTTAAGAAAAAAAAAGATTAGAGGACAACAGAAGTAGTAATCCAACCATCGTAATAACCATTCGAATAATTGACAATAGCGAATTTGAAAGGTTCTTCACTATTCTTGAAAGTCATACGATAGAGATGAGGGGAGCGACAATCGTTATAAGGTAATCCATCTTCGCCATCAGTTTCAGTATCACTATTGAAATCGTCATCATCTTCAATCTCATTAGTGATTTCCTTGATGTTTTTGATGATTTTCCCTTGGAGAGAAGAGAAAGGAATATCTTTGTATGTTTTGAAAACAGAATGAGAACAACAATCGCCTTCTGCTTTGATTTGATAGGAATATGAAGAGGTTTTGAGAATAAGAATGTCATTATCCTCGTTCATAGTAATCAATTCAATCGGCAAATTGAATTTGCTGAAATCCACAAACATAGTTAGGATATATATTTATAATCTAAAAATTAAAATCAATTTTTATTTATTATTCTTATAAATTATCACATTTGCAAATATCCAAATCTCCTTATTCACATCATTTTTATAATTCACAAAATAAATTTAAATAATCATTTATATCTTTTATAAATATCCTAAATAAATCCTTTATAAATATTCTAAACAATTCTTCCAAAAAAGATTTAAAGATAAAATAATTTAATCCTTAAATCTTTTTGTAAGGATTTATAAATAATCTTTTTTATAATTTGCTAAATAAATTAAAATAATCATTTATAAATATCCTAAATAAATCCTTTATAAATTCGCAAAAATAATTAAATAATCTTTTTTATAATTCGCAAAAATAATTAAATAATCATTTATAAATTCACAAAATAAATAAAACAATCTTTTTATAATTTGCTAAATAAATTAAAACAATCTATTTATAAATTCACAAAAATAATTAAATAATCTTTTTATAATTAAATAATCTATTTATAAATTCACAAAATAAATAATACAATCTATTTATAAATTCACAAAATAAATAATACAATCTATTTATAAATTCACAAAATAAATAATACAATCTATTTATAAATTCACAAAATAAATAATACAATATTTTTATAATTTGCTAAATAAATTAAAACAATCTATTTATAAATTCACAAAATAAATAATACAATATTTTTATAATTTGCTAAATAAATAAAAATAATCTTTTATAAATTCACCAAATAAATAAAAAATAATCTTTTTTATAATTCACAAAATAGAATTATTTATAAATATCCTAAACAATTCTTCCAAAAAAAGATTTAAAGATAAGATAATTTAATCTTTAAATCTTTTTGTAAGGATTTAAAAATAATCTTTTTATAAATTCACAAAATAAAAAAAATAATCATTATAAATATCCTAATAAATATATATTCACTAAATAAATAAAACAATCTATTTATAATTTGCTAAATAAATAAAAATAATTTTTTTATAATTCACAAAATAATTCTTCCAAAAAAGATTTAAGGATTAAATTATCTTATCCTTAAATATTTTTGTAAGGATTTATAAATAATCTTTTTTATAATTCACAAAAATAATTAAAATAATCTATTTATAATTTCATAAAATAATTAAAACAATCTATTTATAATTTGCTAAATAAATAATACAATCTATTTATAAATTCACAAAATAAATATAATAATCTTTTTATAAATATCCTAAATAAATAAAATAATCTTTTTATAATTTGCTAAATAAATTAAAACAATCTTTTTTTAAAATTCACAAAATAAATAATATAATCTATTTATAAATTCATAAAATAAATAAAATAATATTTTTATAAATTCGCAAAAATAATTAAAATAATCATTTATAAATATCCTAAATAAATAAAACAATCTATTTATAAATTAACAAAAATAATTCTTCAAAAAAGATTTAAAGATAAGATAATTTAATCCTTAAATATTTTTGTAAGGATTTAAAAATAATCTATTTATAAATATCCTAAATAAATCATTTATAAATTCACAAAAATAATTAAAACAATCTATTTATAATTTGCTAATAAATTTAAATAATTTTTTTATAATTTGCTAAATAAATAATACAATCTATTTATAAATTCGCAAAAATAGATAAATAATCTTTTTTTTTATAATTCACAAAATAAATAAAACAATCTTTTTATAAATTCACAAAAATATCCTTTATAATTTGTTAATAACTTATAAATATTCTAAACAATTCTTCCAAAAAAAGATTTAAAAATAAGATAATTTAATCTTTAAATCTTTTTATAAATTCGCCAAATAAATTAAAATAATCTATTTATAATTTCACAAAAATAATTAAAATAATCATTTATAAATTCACAAAAATAATTAAAACAAACTATTTATAAATTTGCAAAAATAATTAAAATAATCATTTATAAATTTGCAAAAATAATTAAAATAATCATTTATAAATATCCTAAATAAATAAAACAATCTATTTATAAATTCACAAAATAATTCTTCCAAAAAAAGATTTAAAAATAAGATAATTTAATCCTTAAATATTTTCATAATTAATTCTTTATAAATCTCTCATATTTCATAATTAATTCTTTATAAATCTCTCATATTTCATAATTAATTCTTTATAAATCTCTCATAAATTT
>Ga0247842_10001626_pt1 | contig 36659 bp, 39 predicted proteins | sample LaCruzMarch2015__3_FD_192411 | JGI IMG/M metagenome (GOLD analysis project Ga0247842, IMG submission 192411) | Freshwater microbial communities from meromictic Lake La Cruz, Castile-La Mancha, Spain - LaCruzMarch2015_19m | ecosystem: Environmental > Aquatic > Freshwater > Lake | place: Spain...
ACCGGCACGCCCTCGCCGACCGGCACGCCCTCGCCGACCGGCACGCCCTCGCCGACCGGCACGCCCTCGCCGACCGGCACGCCCTCGCCGACCGGCACGCCCTCGCCGACCGGCACGCCGTCGCCGACGCCGACGGCGACGCCGACCGCGACGCCAACGCCTGAACCGGCGACCATCGCCATCGACACGGTGACGCCCAAGACCGTCAAGATAAAGAAGACCGTCGCGTTGAGCGGCGGGGTCACCCCGATCGATACAGCGGCCGAGAACGTGGGCTGGGTAGTGCAGCTCAAGAAGGGGAGCAAGTGGGTCCAGGTCAAAGCCGGCAACGCCACGCTGGGGTTCCTCGGCGGCGCCATGCGCTTCGCCTTCACCTACAAGCCCGCCAAGGTGGGCAGCTATCGCGCGAACGCCTATTTCTTCAACCTGATCGGCGGTAGCAAGATCACCTCCAAGTGGGTGCTCTTCAAGGCCGTCAAGTGAACTGACTCACGCGGTCTCGCCGTCGCGGCGAGGCCCTTCTGTGAGGAGCCGCGGGGCGGGCGGCGGGCCTTTTCGGCCCGCCGCCCGCCCCGCTCTTTGCCGCCGGGGTGACAGCCGCGGCCGGGCCGCGCGGCGCCCCCGGCTTGCACCGCGGCCGGGCCGCGCGGCGCCCCCGGCTTGCACCGCGGCCGTTATCCCGGCATGCTCTCCCCTACGAGTCGCAGGCCGCGCCCATACGGGGGAGCGGCCGAGAAAGGAAAAGAGCATGCCGAGCACCAAAGCAAGGCCGAGGACCGACAAAAAGAGGGGCCGCCCGTTCGACCCCTCCCGCCGTCGTTTCTGCCACTTCTGCAAAGAGAAGATCGACGAGGTCGATTACAAGGACTTCTCCGCCCTGCGCCGTTTCATCAGCGACAGAGGCAAGATCAAGTCGCCGCGCGTCACCGGCACCTGCCGGCGCCACCAGCGCCAGCTCGCCACATCCATCAAGCGCGCCCGCGAGATGGCGCTCATCCCCTACGTCTCCGAGGCCAAGGGCATCGAGAAGGGCGGCCGGCGGCCGCGCTGATCGCCGCGCGCCTCTGTTCACCGAGTGAAGCCGCGACGCGTGACGGCAGTCCGGGCCCGGCGACGCCTGTCCGGGTCCGGATCCGTCGCCGGCACACGCTCGCCTGCGACTCGACGCCGGGCTTCGCGGACGACCACCGAGAGGACTCCCTGATGAAACTGCGCGCATCGTGTGTACTCGTCGTCGTCGCGGCACTGCTCGTGGCCGCCGTCGTCGGCTGTGGTTCGGGCGCCGGCGAAGGCGCCGGCGCCGGCTCAGCTTCTCCGGGGGCCGGCTCCGGGACCTCGGATCGAGCCACGCCGGCCGACACGGCGATCCTCACCGCCATCGCCAAGGGGCAGCTCCTGGACGGCGGCATGACGCCCGTGCGCGGCGTCGTGGTCAAGTCGCAGGACGCCGAGAGCCTCTACTTCATCGCCATGGAGTTCTCGTCGACCGGCGCCGAAAACGCGATCGGCGTCTGGGCGACCAGCGATCCGCAGGGCAGCACTCAGATCTGGGCCGTGGACAAGGTCGCCAGAGACAGCACCCAGTGGCCGCTCACCGTCGCGTCGGACGAGCAGCAGTACACCATGAGCAGCGAGGGCGCCCAGGAGGCCAGGGACGCCCTTCAGTAGCGGGGCGCGACCGTTGAAGGCTTGGTGGCGAGCCAGACGCGCGTGGCAAAAAGCCGCGCTGCTCCTGCTGCCCGTGGCCGTCGCGGCGCTCGCGCTGGCCGTCGGCCTGGATCCGCGTGGCACATCCTCAGTCGCCGAACGGCCCGCGGCCGAGGTCCGGCCGGGAGAGCCGGACCTCAGCCGCGGGCTCGTGGTCTTCGACGGCTGCTCCCTGGTCGATGACGCCGGCCTGGCGCCCGAGGACGGCATGCCGGCCCAGGTCATGGCGCTGCTCCCGGCCGGTCTCGACATGAAGAACCTCGGCGTCGGCGGGCAGACCACGCAGATGATGGCCGCCGACGCCGCCGCGCAGGTCGATCCGCTCTATGCGGCCGCGAGGCCGGCCAACATCCTCGTGTGCTGGGAAGGCACCAACGACCTCATCGTCGGCGGCGCGCCGCCCTACGACGCGCGGCTGGCCTACCGCCATCTCGCCGCGTACTGCAGGGCGAGGCAGCTCGCCGGCTTCCGCGTGGTGATCTGCACCGTCCTGCCGCGCGGGTGGTCGGCGGCGTTCTACGAAGCCCGCAACGCCCTCAACGCCGAGCTGCGCGCCCACTGGCGGTCGTTCGCCGACGCGCTCGCCGACGTCGCCGCGGACAAGACCATCGGCGCCGACGGCGCCGAGGCCGACGCGACGTACTACCGCGACACCGTACACCTCACGGCCGCCGGCTACGCCATCGTCGCCGGGGTGGTCGCGGACGCCGTCCGGGGCCTTCTTTGAGCGGCCCCTGAGCGGAGGCCTCGGGACGCAAAGAGGGCGGCGGGGCCGTGAGGCCCCGCCGCCCTCGTGCGTTCTGGCTGTGCGCGGATCTCTTACTCTGCTGCCTTCTTCTCTTCCTTCGCCTCTTCCTTCGCTTCCTTCGCCTCTTCCTTCTCCGCCTTCTCGATCTCCTTGTCGAGCTCCTTCTGGTCGGCCTTGATCTCCTTCTCGACCGTCTTGACGGCGTGCGTGACGGCTTTCTCGATGGCCTTGTCGAGCTTCGACTTGCCGACGACGAGGAGAGCCGCGGAGCTGTCGTCCATGAGCTCGCCGAGCTCCATGACGTCCTTGCGCGACATGCCCTTCCAGAAATGGCCGATCGCGCCGCCGGCGAGGCCGCCGATAGCGATGTCGACGAGGAGCGCGGGTGGGAAGAGGATGCCGACGACCGCGCCCACGGCCACGCCGGTCCAGGCGCCGTGCTGGGTGGGCTTCTCGTGCTTGTGTATCTTGACCTTGCCGTCCGCGTCTTTGGTGATGACGGCGGCGTCGTACGTGCCGATGACGCCGGCGGAGTGAAGCTCCTTGACGGCGTCGTAGTCCAGCTTCGCGTCGTCCTCTGTGTCGTACGTGGCGAGGAAGATGAAAATGGGTTCGTCGGACATGCGTCTCTCCTGTGTCTGCCGGGCCGTGCGAATCTCGCCGGCCCTGCTTGGTCGGTTCCGCTAGCATATGGCCCGACCGGGCAGGGTCGCAAACACGCGCCGGCGTTCGGACGATGGCGCGAGAGGCGTGCAGCGCAAGTCAACAGCGGGCAGCCTTGTGGAACCGAGGGTCAGGCTAAGGGCCTATCCCGCCAGGTCTGCACGCACGGATGCGCCCGTGGACACATCGCGGATGCGGCCCCTCCCCGATCCCCACGTAGCTCGGCTACGAGGGAACCGTCTCGGAACCGCCCCGCTCGGTCCACGAACGCCCCGCACGCACATCCCTAACGGGATAGGCCCTAAGGGCCTATCCCGCCAGGTCTGCACGCACGGATGCGCCCGTGGACACATCGCGGATGCGGCCCCTCCCCGGATCCCCACGTAGCTCGGCTACGAGGGAACCGTCTCGTGACCGCCCCGCTCGGTCCACGAACGCCCCGCACGCACATCCCTAACGGGATAGGCCCTAACCGATGGGGATCATGTTGATGGCGCGGCTCACCGTCACCAGGATCGTCACCAGCGAGATCGAGGACTGCAGAGTGAACAGCATCTTCACGCGGTGGGTCAGCGGCATCGTGTCGGTGGGGCTGAAGGCGATGATGTTCGTGTACGCCGTGTAGAAGTAGTCGAGCATCGTCGGCGTCCACGCCTGGCCGGACGTCTGCTCCTGGCCGGGCGCCGGCTCCTGGCCGGACGCCTGCTGGGGATACTGGAAATCCCATTTCACGACCTTGCCGGTGGCCCGCGCCAGCGGCCCGCCTCCGTCGATCCACCAGTAGATCAGACCGAAGGTGAACACGTTGATGACCAGCACCCCGAACCCCGCGAGAAGCAGGCGCACGGGGGAGTCTTCGCTGTTCGCCAGCAGCGTGGTCAGCAGAAGGACCGCGTTGAGCGCACTGGCCGCCGCCAGGAAGCACAGATAGACGTCCATCGAGCGGTCCAGAAAGCGGTCTGTCCGCCAGGAGTCGTCGCGGCGCGGCCAGACGCGGATGGCGATGCCGAGGGGGATGCCGACGAGCTCGATCAGAGGGATCAGCCACAGCGGCCCGATCGTCACCGTGGGCGGCAGCGTCAGCTGGATGGCGGCGATGACGATCACGACGGCAGGCACGAGCACCCAGGCCGGCGAGCGCCGGCTGCGGGGGTGCTCGTCGCCGACCGGGCGCTCATCGCCGCTCGGGCGCTCATCCGCGGCGGCGCCCTGAGCGTGAGCCGCGTCTTCCATCGACCGCGCCTTGCGCACGCTCACGTGAAGCCGCCCCGCGTGCGAGAGTGCAGGCCCAGGCAGCCCGCGGCGCGCGTGAACGCGCTCGTCAGGATCCTGGCGATCGGCGATCCGCGACTCCTCATGATGGCCGCTATCTACCCATGGATGCGCACGACGCGGCTCTTCGCCGCGCCGACGTTGCCGTCGATGTCGATGGCTCGGTAGCGTACGCGGGTCACGCCCTCACGGCGCACGGTCACGTGGCCGCCCGTCTTCCAGGCGCCGTCGCCGAGGCGGTACTCGGTGCGCGCCACGGCGATGCCGTAGGGGCCGACGTGGCCGGCGAAGACCAGCCTCATGGGCCGGTCCTGCCAGCCGGGCTTCCAGCCGCTCACCGTGCAGCTCGGGCGGTTGTTTCGGAGGGCGGCGAAGCGCACCACGATCGCGTGGTCGGCCACGACGGCCGGGAAGGTGTACGCGCTCCCCGCAGCGCTCACGACCTCGCCGTCGATGGTGACGACCTTGACCCGGTAGCCGCGGTCGGGCGTGAAGGCGAACATCGGCGTCGCGCCGTAGCCCACGGTCTGCGCGCCGCCTGGGCTGATCGTGCCGTGGCCGTTCGCCGACGCCGTGATCGTGCTCGGCAGGCCGAACACGTAGGCGGCGCCGGCGCCGGCCACACCGTCGATGGCTTTCCCGTAGGCGCCGACCAGCGCCGAACCGCCGCAGAGGGCGACTGTCAGGCCGAAATCGTCGCCGGCCGCGCCGTCACTCGCGCGCAGCGCGTCCCCGTCTTGCGCCCAGTCGCCGCCCGCGCGCCTGACGACGTAGGCGGCGCCCGGCCCGGGGTTCTCGGCGGGGGTGCGCTGCGACGCTCCGATCAGGGCGGCGTCGCCGTCCAGGGCGACCGAGTCGCCGAACCTGTCGTCGCTCATGCCGTCGCTCGAAGTGAGCTCCTGCCGCTGTCTCCAGGCGCCGCCCTCGCGAGTGAAGACGTAGACGGCGCCCTGGGCGGCGTTGTCGCCGACCTGGTGGTGGCTGGCTCCGAGCAGAGCCGTGTCGCCTTCGAGGGCGATCGACGCGCCGCCGCCGCCGAAGCCGTCCCATGCGCCGCCGTCGCTCTGGACGAGCAGCTGCCGCCGGCTCCACGCATTGCCCGAACGCGCGTAGACGTGGACGGCGCCCTGGCTCGCGTTCTCGCCGACGGTGCGCCCCAGCTCCGAGATCATGATGGTGTCGCCGTCAAGGGCCAGCCCGTAGCCGAAGCGGCCCCACACGCCGGCGGCGCTGACGCCGTCGGCGAGCTCCTGTTGCAGGCTCCAGGTCGCGGCGGAGCGCGTGAAGACGTAGGCGGCGCCGGGCCCGGGCGCGTCGGCGGCCGAGTCGTAGGGCTGCGCCGGCGCCCCGACCACGGCGGTGTCGCCGTCGAGGGCCACCGAGAAGCCGAACAGGCAGTTGTCCGTGCTGTCGCTCGCGGTGAGCTTCTGCTGCTCGGTCCAGGTCGCGCCGGAGCGCGAGAACACATACGCCGCACCCGGACCTTGTCTGGCGCCGTTTGAAGCACCGATAAGGAGGTCGTCACCCGACAGCGCCACGGCCGCGCCGAACAAGTCCCCGGCGGCGCCGTCGCTTGCGGTCAGCACCTGCTGCTGGGTCCACGTCGCGCCGGCGCGCATGAAGACGTAGACGGCGCCCTGCTGCGCGTTCGCGCCCACGTTGCGGGCCAGCGCCCCGACGACGGCCGTGTCCCCGGAGATCGCGATCGAGAAGCCGAAGCTCTGGTCGATGCTGGGGTCGCTCGCGGTAAGCTGTTGCTGCCGCCGCTCCAGTGCCGCGAGCGCTGCGGCCGCCGTGCCGCGCAGCGGCGCTACAGCGGCGCCGGCGGACTGCTCGGCCGCGCCGCCGAGGCTCGTGGAGGAGAGGGCAGGCGGCGCGCCCGTGAGGGTCGGCCCATCGACGCCGGAGGCGTGAGGCGAGGCCGGGGCCGCGGGCGCAGCGAAGGCCAGCAGCGCCAGCGCCGAGAGGAAGAGCAGGGCTGCAGACAGGCGCGGGCGCATGAGGCCTCCTGGGGAGAAGATATCGCCGGACGGATCGCACGGTATCACTATCGGCAAGTGGGGGGGACGTCCTTGAATCACGCGGCGCCGATGCGGCGATCATCCGCCGGCAGCGTCGGCGTACAGGTCGTTCTTGAGCAGGGAGCGCACCGTGGACGGATGCCGCCGCCCGCCGCGCCTCGTCCCGCTCGGTACGCCCCGCTCGGTGCGCCCCGGCCGCCCCGGCGCAGCGATCCGGCGGCAACGGGGAGCACCCGGACTGCGGGATCTGGAGCTTCTACTGCATCCGGGACCTGCGCCCGCCCGTCAGCCGGGCAGCCGTTCCATGCCCAAGTGGGCTCCTTCGCCGGTCACGTGGAGGCCTTGTCCGAACCAGGCGGCGCCTTCCCCGAGCGGACCGTTGAGCTTAGGGCCTATCCCGTTAGGGATGTGCGTGCGGGGCGTTCGTGGACCGAGCGGGGCGGTTCCGAGACGGTTCCCTCGTAGCCCAGCTACGTGGGGATCCGGGGAGGGGCCGCATCCGCGATGCGTCCACGGGCGCATCCGTGCGTGCAGACCTATCGGGATAGGCCCTTAGGGTCGAAAGGCTCGCGCCGGCGCGGGCCTGGCTCGACGCGGCGCGGCTGCGTCAGCCCAAGCACGTCAGCCCAGGCTCTTTGCTCATTGGCGCCTCTTACCGCAGGGGAGGCACGCCGAGGTCGCGACAAATCTTCCTGGCCAGATCGTTGCCGATCTCGACATGCCTGGGCACCGCCGAGCGCTTGTTGAGAACCGGGTTGTGCCACCATGAATGGCGGCCGCCTTCCCGCAGCAGGTCACAACCGTGGGAGCGGAGATGCGCGATGAGCTCGCGCCGTTTCACACGGCGATCGTCTCTTCCGAATAGAGACCTCCGGCGGCGGCCAGGGCATCCTCGCGGTTGAGATCGAGAGCCTCGCGGAGGGTCACCCTCAGGCTCTCGATGAGCGCGTCGCGGGTGGCCTCCTGGCAGTTGACGCCCGGCACCTCCTCGATCCACCCGATCCACCATGCGCCGTCCTGCTTGACCACGGCAGTGAACTCGTTGTTCATCTCGCGACCCCTTCCGTTGCGGCCGAGCCTGGCGTCAGCATGCAATCGCCCCCGTGGGGTGGCGGTCGACCTCGCCCTGGTGACCGAGTGTACCCCAGCTGCGGCGCCGGCGCGGCGCGGCCGCCGGGGCGGCGGGAGCCGCCGGGGTCGCCCGGCGGGACAGTGCGAATCGGCAAGATAAGAACAGGGCCTTCCATATCTTGCCGATTCGCGACATGCCTGCCGCCGTCCGGCTTCCCCGGCAATCACGGCCGGCCGATCAGTGAGCGGCAAGCTACGACGAAAGACGAAAGTGAAGAAGCCACCCAAGAAAGGCGACCTCTGCCGGTACCTGTTGAAGCCGACGCTCGGAATCGAACCGAGGACCCCAGCTTGCGAGTCGTACCTGACCGTGCCTGCGGCGCCGCGCCAGCCTTCGCACAGACCCCTACAGTGCCACCATCTCCACTGTTTCTGATGGGCGTGTTGGCTCGCGCTGCGTCCTGCGGAGTCTGCCTGCCCCAAGTGTAGCTGCGGAGGGTTGCCGCCGATGAAGGCAGGGAATAGAAGCCTTGACTTCTGGAAGACGTCGCTTCCTTATGCTCCGAGAGTGTGGAGCATCGAGCACACAGATGAGTTCGAGTCGTGGTGGGGCGAGTTGAGCGACGACGAACAGGAGCGCCCTACCGCCGCAGTCGAGCTGCTCGAGCAGCACGGTCCATCCTTGGGACGACCCAGTGTCGATCCACGCCGAACCGCGATTCTGCTCTGCGGCGGCGACAAGCGCGGACAGTGGAGCAAGTGGTACGCAGAGGCCATTCCGGCTGCTGATCGGCTCTTCGACGACCACCTTCAAACCATAGCGAACGAGGGACCTACCGATGGCTCAGAGTGAACGACACTCGCATTCCAGGAGCTTCGACAAGCTGCGCCGGCAGATCGACGCCGACCCGAGCCGTCGCGCGCGAGTTGAGGAGCACAAGACCGCCATGCTCGCTGAGCTGCGCCGGTCGCTCGACTTGACCCAGGCGGCTGTCGCAGAACGCCTTGAGGTCACCCAGGAGAATGTCTCGCAGATCGAGCGCGGCGAAGCGGACGTGCGCCTCTCCACCCTTAGCCGCTACGTCGAAGCGCTTGGCGGACGGCTGGAAGTCCGAGCCACCTTCCCCGAGCGGACCGTTGAGCTCAGGGTCGGCAAGAGCGGTGGCCTTCGCCGCCGGCGCAGGCAAGCGAACGCCTCGTAGCCAGACCCATCGACGTCTGCCCGCCTGAATAACAGACGGTGTGACAGTGTGCAATGGTGGCGGAGAAAAGGCCACTCGAAAAGAGCGGCCTTTGCAGGAACTTTGTGGATCCGACGCTCGGAATCGAACCAAGGAATCCATCATCGGGAGTCGCCCCAGACCGTGCCTGCGGTGGTCTTCCAGCCTCCACAGAGGCTTCTACAGTGCCACAATCCCCACGGTTTCTGATGGGCATGTTGGCGAGTTCGCAGAACGTCTGACCCTTCGACTCCAGGCAAGCCAGCGACGGCAGAGGCCGGTGCCCTCACGGGTGGCGGGCCTCTTGCGTCGCGTGAGGTACCCTACGCCCAGCAGCTAGTCGAGTCGTCCTCGGCCCTTCAGGAGCTCGATGAACCCCTCAGCCGTCAGCGGACACCGGATGAGATCGAGGAGCTCCGGCAGGGAGAGCTCGAGTTGCCTCGCCATACTGCTTAGATAGACGGTTCCCAAGTCCAGGTCACCGTGGCTTATCATGGTGCTGACTCCGGTCTTCTTGCCGTCCAGCCATAGTCGGTACTGCTTGTCGCCGTGGTCTCTGAGCTCGACCAGACCCTTCTTCTTCAGGCTGGCCGCGACCTTCTTGGCCTTGATCTCCACGCGCGGAAGAGGCCGTCAGCCAGCGTCTGCCACGAGGCCGACGAGCAACTCCTTGAGGCGCCTACCGCTCGCGTGAAGTGCGACGTCGTCCTCTGTTGCGATGTCATCCCACAGAAAAGCGAACTCCTGGCCGAGACGCAACAGCGCAGCCTCGTACGACGGTGCACACCCAGCGAGGTGCAGCTCCGAGCAGTCGTAGCACCACGCACCTTCGTCGAACCGCACGTCAATCCCAAGCGGTCGCCGCAGGGCAAAGTGCCTATGGCCTGACCAGATGTCACGTCGTTCAACTGAGGCGGCTATGGCTGTCACCCTAGCCGTAGAAGAAGGCATTGAGCTCATGCCTGCAGTTATCGGAATACCGCCGGTCAGCCTTGAGGAACGTGCACTTCGCGTGCCGGTAGTCACGCCTCTGGGCGCCCGGATACGGACTGCTGTGCCGCTGGCGGGTGTCATTCCTCGGCCTCTGCGCTGCCGGCGCTCGCTTGCTCGCCGATCATGCGGTTGCGCTCCTGCAACGCGCCGATCAGTGGCTCAAGCAGAATGAAAGGGATCGCCACTCTCACGACTGGACGAAACTCGATCTGCGGGTTCTCTCCGAGCGCGGCGACCTCGGATTCAGTGAGTGGGGGGTTGATCTGTGCGAAGTCCAAGAGGACCTCGTATTCCGAGTTGCTCGTGAGAACGTAGTTGGCGTAGTGGGCGAGCGGAAATGCATCACGAGGCGGGGGCACGATCCTGACGCCGACTGGTTCCCGGGTCTTCTCTTCGCCCATTTGCGTCCTCCGTTTGCACCTTGGCGGTGACCGGACTGTACCCCGAGCCCCATGTACGGGCAACCATCTGAGGCCGAATGTCGGCCGATGTTGGCAAAGCGGCATCATTGGCAAGGGTGGGGCAGACGAGGAAAGCGGCGGTTTGCTGGGCTTTTGTGGAGCCGACGCTCGGAATCGAACCGAGGACCCCATCATTACGAGTCGCTTACGACGCTTGCTTTTGCGGCCGTTTGCAGCAGTTTAGCGTAACCGGAGACACGTCCATTCCGAGGCTAGGCACAGGTCTTCGCTCACACAAGTGTCGGACGGAGTATCAGACGATCGTAGCGGGGGAAGAGCGGCCGGCCGCCAGAGGAGGCCGATGTCAGGCAGCATCATCGCGACCGACCGCGTGCGTAGCATACAACGTGGAGAGGGCCAGGGAGGTTCGTAAGCACGGAAGGAGCCGGCGGGCGGAGGTGAAGCACCCGCCGGCTCCGAGGATGAGACGCACGCGGCGGCAGACGGACCACGAGCGCCTCGGCGACGGCTTCTCAGCCGCTCTCTTTCAGGCGCTCTTGCCGACCAGGAGGCGCGCCGCGCGGATCCGTGCATCGGCCAGCGCCAGCTCCTTCATCGGCGCGGTCTGAGCGTTCGCGACGTGCTGCTGATCTTGCAGAAACGCGGCGCGCTCGACCTCCGTGTCAGCGTGCGCGGCTTTGCGGCCACACTCGGCGAACCGCTCTTTCAGCGCGTCCAGCTCGGCAGCCGGCACCGCGCGGGATGCCTCGGCCTCTCGCAACTCTTTGGTGGCTACTTCCATTTCCATGACGGCTCCTCTGTTTGATGACGCGGTTGATGACGGTCTCTAGGTCTGGTCCGTGTCTTCGACGGGAGGCAGCGGTTCGCCACGGCCACGGACCGCGAACTGGAGGTGGTCGGTCAAGGCAGCGCCGAACTGGTCCAGCATGGCGGATTCGGCCGAGCGCTCGGCAGCGATCTCCAGTTTGCGCCTCGCGTAGGTGATCGGGTCGATCCGTGTCGACTTCGCGATGCGGAACTCGCTCGCAGTCAGACCAAGTTCGTCGGCACGCAAACGCTCGGCTTCGGTCAGTTGAATCATGACGTGGCCTCCTTCTCCGGCCTCGGCCGACAGGCGGTGTTCCGGCCGAGACCGAGACGCTCGAGGATTACCGGGTCAGGCCGCGGCGCGGCTCGCAGCGAGTCGATTTTGTAGCCGAGCGAGCGGCAGGCGGACTCGGACGGCACGGAGGCCGCGACAGCGGCCTGCAGCGCCTCCTGCAGGGCCTGCACTCGTGGCGTGCTGCTCGGCGGCGAGACCTCGCGGTCATCGGGGTCGGAGCGCCGCTTGCTCTCCCAGAACTCGATCACGCGGCCGGCGACGGACTTCTTCTCCTCCGCCAGCGCCTCGCGGGCCGCGGCGACGTCCGCCAAGGGGCCGGCAGCGGCCTCGCGGAGCTTCTGGAGCGGCTCGCCCTCGAGGGCGTCTGCGAGCGCCAGCGCCTGTGGATACACGAGTGCGGCGACGAGCGTCTCGATCACGTCATCATGTGCCTGGTCGGTCAACGCGCTCAGGGGATTGGAGCCCGGCCGCTGCGCTTGCCTGACGAACTCTTCGTTCATGATGCCTCTTTCGGTCGTGGCGGTGGTCACGCGTATCTCGTCGATCCTGCGTAGTGCATCGGCATGGCCCCGGGGAGCGTGCTGAGCGCCAACGCGATGATCATGTCGTCGTGCTGACCCTGACGGGCTCCCCACTGCGGATGCGCGGTGTCGGTGATGTTCATCTCGAAGTCAGCGAGCTCCTCGGCGAGCGCCTTGGCCTCTTTGGACTGGGGGAGCTGCAGGAGCGGCGGAACGAAGCCCGTGAGGCGCTTGAGCTGCGAGACGAGGAACTGTTTGCTGACGGTGCTGTTCTTCGCGCCGAGGCGGAAGCTGTGGCTCGTGCCGCCGGTGATCCCCACGCCCGCGACGTGGTCGTCGGGGATGCCGGCGGCGGCGCGGATGCCGTCCACGACGGGCTCACCGACCCCGCCCGCGTCGATCAGCACCCAGATGGAGGCCTGCGCTCTGATCGAGGGGTCGGGGTCCATGGACGGGCTGCGCATGTATCCGCCGGCCGCGTAGGAGTCCTTCTCATTGGCGGTGGCCACAAGCGCCACGGTGCGGTGGTAGGCGGCGGCGATGCGCCGGGCCTGCTCGCCGTAGTCGAGCTTGAGCGGCAGGCGGGAGAGGTCGCGGCAGACGAAGGAGTCGCCCACCTGCTCGGTCACGCAGATGCAGGAGGGGTCGAGCTTTTTGCCGATGTCAACGCCGATGACCACGCGGCGCTCGTTCGCGTGCCTCTTCATGGCTGCGGCAAACGCATCGTCTTGGTCTATGCGATCACGTTCCATTGCTGAACCTCCGGGATGGGGAATAGGCGGGCGATCTCGTCGTCGGAGAAGACCCGTTCGGCGCTCGTTTCGGTGAACTCGGCCATGTACTCACTATCGAAGTAGAGCGAGGTCTGGCGCTCGGCCTCGAGGAAGGCCGGGTCGATGCGGGGGCACTGCTCGGCGGTGATCTTGACGCGGCGCCAGCGGTCGCTGGCGGTGGTCCACTGGTCGTAGAAGAAACCTCGCTTTCCGAATGGGGTCGAGAGAAGCCACATGTTCGCGCCGGCCACGAGCTGCATCGGCCTCAGAGCTTGGTACAGCTCGTCGGGGCACTGAGCGGCCTCGTCGATGATGATGAAGTCGGGGGTGTAACCGCGGGCGGTAGAGGCATTCGACGGCAGCGATATCAGCCTTGACTCGTTCTCAAGGGTGAGCGATGAGACGTTCTCGCTGATTGCCACGACGGGCTTGCCGATGCGCCTGTACATGGCGGTGGCGCGGCCCAGCACCTCCTGGGCCTGACGCTGGCCAGCGCTGCATATCAGCGTCAGGGAGCCCGGCTGGTACAGGCAGCGGTGCAGACCGGCGACGGCAGCGCAGGCGCTCTTGCCGGCCTGCCTCGATACCAGCACGATCCAGTCGTGGGCGGGCGACACGTCGCGTAGCAGCACGGCTTGCCATGGGTCGAGCACATCGAGGCCGCAGGCGGCGGCGAAGGCGGCCGGGTCGAGCGCGTAGGCGAGGTGATCGGCGAAGGTCGTGGTCATCGTGGCGCCTCGATCTGCGGGCGCTCAGGTTGCAGCCGGGCGGCGATGCGCTGCCGAACGTCCGGGTGATCGGCGAGCTCGCTGTAGACCACGTTGAGGGCGGCGAGTATCTCGGGTGAGCTGAGCAGGTTCACCGTCACCTGGGGCCGGTCGTCGAGCTCGCCAGTTGCCTGCCCCAGCAAGCGCACAAGCTCGCGTAGCTCTTTGAGGACGGCCAACGCCTGTGCGGACTTGCCGTCCTCAGTGGCTGCGCTGTACAGAGCCTCAGCGCGCGCAATGAGCCCTTCTACGCGGTCCAGCAGGGTCGCACGGCGGTCGGTCTGCTCTGCTGTCTGCAGGGCCGTTAGGGCGGGCGACAGGTGGCGCTTGGCGTGGCGCTGGACGGCACTCCTGCTCACGCCGTGGCGCTTGGCGATAGCCGGCATGGGTTCGCCGCATACGAGCGCCGCGTCGATTGAGTCGCGTTCGACGTGCTCGCAGATGGTGCAGTGACGGGCCAAGGTCACACCTCGCCTTCAAGTGCTGTGTCAGACGGATTGTCAGACGGTGCCTGATTGGCCTGCCGATTCGTGCGCAGAACTACGCATAGACACCGTGATTGTGAATCGTAGTGTGCAGGTCCGCAGGCACGCGGGCGCGGCGCGGTTGGTGGGCAGACGGTGCGCTTCACGGGGTCGCCGTAGCCCTCCGCCGCACTCTGGCGAGTTACGGCAGTTACGGCACAGAGCCGATTCCGTAAAGTCACAGCTGTTGTCTCTCGTGATAGAGAGTTTCTGAAAATGGCGCTCTGCCGTAACTGCCGTAACCGTGACGACAGCGCCGGCCTCACGACTCGCTCCTGAACAGAGACGGGAGGCCGTCCAGCCACACGTTCGTCCAGCCGCGTATCAGCTTGCCGTTGATCTTCTGGTAGCCGTCTGGCCCTTCGTTGCTCGCTCCGCGCAGCCGCAACCCGCTGGCCCGGACCCTGTCACCTTTGCGCTGATTCTTGGGGACGTTGTTCTGCTCTGCCCAGAGGGTGTACCGAGTGCCGATGGCGGCGGTCGGCGTGAAGGCGTCCAACTCGAAGACGCAGCAATCCTCGAAGAAGTCGGCCAGCGGGTCCATGCGGATGCGCAGCGCCGCCGTGGCTCCGTCAACGAGGGCGCAGCTACCGAGCCCGTCCTTGCCGCCGCCGGCCGCCTGCCAGTCGAGGCAGCCGCGCAGCATCCAGGCGAGAATCGCGGGACCGGCCTGCTCGGGGTCCGTCAGGTACGGCTTGATCGTCTCGTCGATCTTCGCCGGTCGGCAGATGAACGGTGCCACGCGCAGCCGCCGCCAGAGCGAGGCGTCGTCGACCGACACCCTCGGCATATGATTCGTGTGCAGCCAGAGCTTGCTGATCGGCTTCATGGCGTGGTCGTTCCGGTAGAGCTCGCGGCCTTGGAACGTGCGCTCGCCGGTGAGCGTCTTCAGGAGCGGCTCGTCCAGCGTCTTCGTGGGGTCGAACTCTGGAATCGTCACGAGGCGCCGGCCCTCGAAGGCCATCACGCTGCCGCGCGGGCCGCCGGTGTTGGCACTCTTCAGCAACGCCTCCTGATTGCCGGTGAGGGCGTAGTTATCCTCGCCCAGCGTGGCCGTGAGGGCGCCCGTCAGGGTACTCTTGCCGGTCTCGGTGCCGCCAAGCAGTATGAGCACCAGCTCGGTCATCTCGCCGACCAACGACATGCCGGCGTAGCGCTGCAGAAAGCGCTGGAACTCGGGGTCGCCGCCGGTGGCTTCGCGGAGCACCTTCTCGAAGATCTCGTCGTGAACGTCGAGCCCGTGGAACTCGACGGGCGCCAGCCACGTCAGGGCATCCTCCTGCCGGTGCTGCCGCAGCTCGCCGGTGCGTAGGTCCAGCGTGCCGTTCATCACGTTGAGCAGGTAGGGGTCGCGGTCGAGGTCATCCTTGCGCACCACGACTGCCGGCTCGCTGCGGGCGCAAGTCAAGGCGCCGCTGCGACGTTGCGCCGAGCCGCTGGCGGTGGCCCAGCGACTGAGCTGGTTCGCCAAGGTCTCGGTGGTGGCGTCGCCGGCCTCGTGGTGGATGGTGCGCAGTGCTTCGGCGGCGAGGTGCTCGATCTCGTGGGCGTCGTCGCGCTTCCAGCGCTTGCCGTCCCAGATGAGCCACTTCTCCTCGCCGGGCAGGTAGCGCACCCGGTTGCCGTGCTTCCAGATGATGCGCTGGGCGTTGCCGTCGTCTGAGCAGTCGTGGAACGTGGATGGCCACCTCTCCGCGCTCCGCAGGATCTTCTCGACTTCGTCAGCGTCCAGCGGCGGGTCGAAGTCGTTGAGGTCGCGTGCTCGGGCCTTCAGTGCGTCGCCGGTGACGCCGCTCGCGACCGCGAGGCCAAGGCGCCGGGTCAGTTCGTTGTTGCGGCCGTCGCCGGCGCCGAGCTTTGCGCCGCCGTTCTGGCCCGCCTTCTTGGCCGCTCGCTTGACCTGCCCATGTAGTTCTTCGAGCACGGTCTGGCAGTCGTTGATGTCGGCGTGGTCGCCGTAGTGGTCGCCGGTCCAGGCCATGAAGCGTTTGCGTGAGTAGATCTCGACGCCGCACGAGAAGAGGGTCGCTTTCGTTCGTGAACCCGGCGGTATCTGGCCGTGACAGAGAATCTGAAAGCCGGTGCCTGAACTCGACACCGCCTTGTACGTATCGAAGCGGTCGAGGATCTCTTGAGCTTCGGGGCTGACTTCGCCCGATTCGGGGTCGCGGCAGTGGTCGAGGTCGACGAACGTATAGGGCTCGGTGACCTCGAAGCCGATGTGCTGGGGGTCGGCAGATAGGGCCTCTTCCAGCGTTCCCCACGTACTCGGGTCGTTGGCCTTGGCGCCAAAGCCGGTGGTCGGGGTCAACGGCTTCTTGGTGCCGTTCCAGTTGACCCACTGCCGCAGCTCGCGCAGCTCAGCGGGGATGGTCGCGCGGGCCGCGGTGCTCACGGCGCCTGCCGTCCGTCGCTGTACGCCTTCGAGGCCTTCAGCGCCCGACACTGCTCGGCGAACGACCATCGCGAATCGAGTAACGGCTTGCCGTGTGCTTTGCCGTTGCTCTCGTACACCGGGATGTCGAACTCGGGGAGGTCGCTGTAGGTCACGTCGACTTGAAGTGCGGCGTTGAGCGCGTCGATCTCGGCGCTCATCTCGGCGAGCTTCGCGGCGGCTTGCTCGCGGAAGAGGTCGACCTGCTCCCCGTCGAGTTGTTCGTCAACGACCGCCTGCGCCTCTTCGAGCCATGAGTCGCGCGCCTCGGTGACGCGGCCGGCGAGCGTCGTGTCGAAGAACGGGGCACAGGCGGCTCTGGCGATCTTGGCGAGCAGCTTGGGCTGCAGCGACGCCAGAGCGTCGACCTCGGTCTGTTCGATGCCCATGGCCTCGCGCCAGTCGTCGGCGCGTTGCTCGGTGGCCTTCAGCGGCGTTGATGGCAAGCCGTACTGCCGTACCTGCTCCGGCGTGAGAGCCACCCGGCGGACCTCGCACTCTAGGTCCGGGAACATCGCGACCTTGAACGCCTGAAGCTTGCGGGAGACGGATATCGGCATCTGCCACCCGGCCGGGTCGCAGTCGCTGAAGTACAGGACCACCATGGGGCGCCCGTCCTCGGCGCCGATTCGTGCCATCTGATAGAGCTGTGTGTCGCTGATCTCGCCGGTCGGCAGGTACAGGTCTGCGTGACGGCTCTGGGCTATCGGCGTGAGCACCTCAGCCAGTGACGACTTCTCGCCGACGAACACGAGCTTGTATGGCTGGACGCCGATGAAGTCCCTGACGCCGATGGTCGGCACGATGTCGTCGGCGTCCGGGATATCGATGCTGAGGGCTGCGGTGACATAGGCGCTCGGCGGCGTCGGCGTGAAGAGCTCGACGACGGGCGCGGAGTTGCGTTGGTCTACGATCTGGTCGAAGGGGATGTAGTCGAGCCACCGAGCGGCCTTGGCCGCGTCGGATTGAAGCCACTGCCAATCGGCATCGGTGTTCGCGTATGGCGAGCCGTCCGGCTTCGTCCGGCCGAGGACCATGTAGTGCAGACCGCGGAGGTGGATCTTGCGCTCGCCGAGCCCGAGCTCCTGAGCAGTAACGGCAAGCCATTCACCATCGCGATGCCGCGCCGGGGTGTCGACGCGGAACGGGTCGTTCTGCGGCGCCAGGACCGTCAAGTCCTTGAGTGAGCAGTGGGACTCGGCGCGAACTTCGTCGAGCTTCTGGCGGAGCGGCGAGCGGCTGTCGCTCATGCCGACCACGTCTTCGCCCATGTCGGCAAGCGCGTTCCAGTCCATCTTGGAGCCGGGCTCGCCCATGTCGGCAAGCGCGTTCGCGTCGATGGCGCTCATTCGCGCGCCGTCGCGTCGCCGGCGGCGTCAAACATGCTCGTGATTGCGGCTAGGTCAAAGCGGTAGAGCTTGCCGAAGCGCACGGCGGGCAGCTTGCCCTCGCCGGCCAGCCTGAGAACGGTGCGCCGGTTGAACCCGAGGCGGTCAGCGACCACTTGGGCCGTGACGTAACGCGGCTCGGTTACTACAGAGGGGTCTGGTGCAGGCATCGATGGCCTCCAGTCCAAGCATTACTGGACCAGCCATCTGGCTGCGACTCACTGACCTTTAGGGCATCCGCCGGGCGTCAGCACACCCACCGTGGGACCGAGCGGTCCCACGGGACAAGAATAGCACATACGCGCACCAGCGCAACGGCTGGCGCGGGGGAGCGTCGCAACGGTCTCTAGAGCAGCGCGTCGAACACTCCGACGCCTTCGCGGTCGAACTGCTCTGACTTGGCGACGTGCGAGTACACGGTCGAGGTCACGACGCTTGAGGAATGGCCCAGCCAACGACTGACGACTTCGAGACGGATGCCGGCCCGCAGCCACTTCGTCGCGGCGGTATGACGCAGTTCGTGATAGCCGATGGCGTGGCGGTCGGGGCGGCCCTCGTCCGCCCACATCTTCGCCCGCGTGGTCTTGCGCCATGCTTGTGAGAAGCCGTTCGGGGTCCAGGCACGGCCGGCGTTGAGCGACTGCGTCGGCGTCTCGCTGGGGAAGACGTAGCCTTCGTCGTGCCAGAAGCCTTTCGTCTGCAACTTCAAGCGCCGCTCGTTCTGCCGCGCCTTGTGAGCCTTCAGGACGGCCACGACGGAGGGGCTGAGGGGGATCTCGCGCTTGCTGCGCTTCGTCTTCGGCTTGGTGCGCACGACCACCTTGCCGACCTGCTCCAGCGCCGAACGGACGTGCAGCACGCCGGCGTCGAGGTCGACGTCATCCCACTTGAGCGAGAGCATCTCCGCACGTCGCACGCCGGTCGCGAGGCCAATCTGACAGGGGACGTAGACCGCCGTCCCTGACAGGTCTTCAAGCAGTCGCTTCACCTCGGCGTCTTCAAGACCGCGCTCGGGCTTCGCGTCGCCCTCTGTACCGGGCTTGTCCTCAAGCTTGCGCGGCTTGGCCTTCTGGCAGGGGTTGCGCGCGATGGTGCCCTCGAAGGCCGCCTGGGCGAGCCCCATCGAGAGCACCCGGTGCGCCGTCCAGAGCGTCCGCAGCGCGAGCCCGCGGGCACTCATGTCGGCGTAGAGCTTGCGCACGCGGTTGACGTCGATCTGCGTCAGCGGGTAGTCCCCAAGCTCGGGGTAGATGTAGCACTTGGCGGTGCTCACGTAGCCGGCGTGCGTCTGCCGGCTCACCTCGCCCGTGCGACCGGCGAGGTAGGCGTCGAAGAACTCGCGCACGGTCGAGGCGCCCGTGATCGGCAGGTCCTTGTCGCGTCTGCCGAGCAGGTCGCGCTCGACCTTCTGGGCGGCCCTGAGTCCCGCGACCCGCTTGCTGATGCGCTTGCGCTTCTCGCCGGCTCTCGGTTTCGTCCACACGACCACGTCGAAGACTTGGTCGCGATCCTTCACCGGGATGACTGCCATGGGGGGTTCCTCCTCATCGGATACTGCCTGACGCTCAGAGAGTATCAGACGAAGTATCCGATGACAAGGAAGAAACTTGGAGCCGACGCTCGGAATCGAACCGAGGACCCCATCATTACGAGTGATGTGCTCTGCCAGCTGAGCTACGTCGGCTCTGAAGAAGCCTTGGGATTCTAGGGCAAGGCGGGCGCGGGCGCAAAGTGGGCGTCGCCCGTCGGCGGCGTCCCGCGCCGGCAGGCGCGTCCCGGCGACCGAGCGTTCCCAACATCGCGCAACGCGGTCTACGTATTGATCATGTAGACTCTCAGAACCAGGAGGAGCCGCTGCGCAGTGCGTCGATGCGCGGCGGTCGACCCCGCCCGACACCGGTTCCCGAAGGGGGAAGATGAGAAAGACGACCACCATCTCGACACTGGCCGCGGTCGCCATCGCGGGCGCCGTCATGCTGTTCGTCGGCGTCAGCGCGCCGCGGACGAACGCCACGTCCGGCCTGTGCCACAGCACGAAGCTGTCGATCACCGCGCCCGCGTCCGCGACCGCCGGTTCGACCGTCACGGTCACGGGCTCTGAAGCGCAGGCGCCGCAGCACACCGTGAAGGCGACGCTCCAAAGCCGGCTCTCCACGGCGAAGAAGTGGGTGAGCGGAGCTTCCGCCAACCTCTCCGGCGCCGGCTACTCGCTGAAGTGGAAGGCCCCCGCCAAGAAGGGGACCTACAAGATCCGCGTGCGCGTCACCCATCTGTCGGCGTCGAGCGCGTCAGCCGCGAAGACCGTCGTGGTGAACTGACCGACGGGAGCGCCGCGCAAGAATGGATCCCGCGAAGGCCGGGGCGCCGCAAGGCGCCCCGGCCTTCGCCGTCCTGTCCCGTCGCCGACGCCCGCTCGGCCCAAACGGAACTGCAGGCCGTTGCCCCGCCTGGGGCTTGACCCTTAGAATCCCGGTGTCAGGAACACCAGCGCCGCGTAAGGTCGCCACGGCGGCCGCGGCGCCATCGGGAGGGCAAGCGTGAACGGCCTGGGAGCCGTCATCCGCATTCTGCTGGTCGACGACCACGCCATCGAGCGCCAGGGCGTGCGCGCCCTGCTCGACGCCCAGCCAGACATGACCGTCGTCGGCGAAGCGCCCGACGGTCTCGAGGCGCTCCCCCTGGTCGGTTCCACCTCTCCCGACATCATCGTCACCGAGACGATCATGCCGCGCATGAACGGGCTCGAGCTCACCGGCCAGGTGCTGCGGCGCTACCCGCAGATCAAGGTCCTCGCCCTCACCCGCAACGACCGCAAGGACTGCGTGCTGCGGCTCGTGCAGGCGGGGGCCAACGGCTATCTGCTGAAGACGGTGACCACCGACGAGCTGGTCTCCGCGGTGCGCGCCGTCGTCGGCGGCAGGCAGGTGCTCCAGCCCGCCGCCCTCGAAGCGGTGCTCCACGACTACCTGCAGCGCGTACACGACCCCGCCGCGCGCAGACCCGCCGATGCGCTCACGGCGCGCGAGCGCGAGGTGCTCAAGCTCATCGCCGAGGGCAACACCAACCAGGACATCGCCGAGCTGCTCTGCCTCAGCCGCAAGACCGTGGAGACGCACCGCGGCAACATCATGGACAAGCTGGACCTGCACAAGGTCACCGACCTCGTGAAGTACGCCATCCGGGAGGGTCTGACCGGGCTCGAATGAGGCGCGGGGCGCCGGCGCGGCGCTTCGCCCATTCCGGAGCGCCGCCTCACGGCGTGCCCGCGACAACTGGGACGGCGGCCTGTCGCTCTTTGTACAGAAGGGGAGAGGCCGCGGCGCGTGCCCCGTGGTACCCTGTACCCTGCAAAAGTAGTCGCGCGGGGGACCCCTGCGGCCGCTGTGGAGCTCTTCGTGAAAGCCACGATAACGCAGCCCGGCCGTCCACCTTGGCGTCGTCTCTGACTTCAGCGACGCCAGGTACCCGCGAGTACGTCGTCACGCTCCGCTTCCTTGGGGGGGTGCGGGGCTCGTGCATCGGCCAGGCAGTTGACGAACTGGAGAGGAGAATGACAGAGCTAGCCACCACATCCCAAGCTCTCGTGCTTCACAAGCAGTTCAGTGAGGACGTCATGAGCATGCCCGGGGGGGAGAAGATCAAGATCTGTCAGCAGTGCGGCACCTGCACCGGCTCCTGCCCCACGAGCTACCTGATGGACTGGGGTCCGCGCGAGATCATCGCCGCCTTTCGCGCCGGCATGATCGACCGGGTCGTCAAGAGCAACACCATCTGGCTGTGTACCTCGTGCTACTCCTGCACGGTGCGCTGCCCGGCCGGCATCAAGATCACCGACCTCATGTACGAGCTGAAGCGGCTCGCCATCAAGTACGACCTCGCGCCCAAGGACGGCAAGGCGCCGGCCATGACCAGGTACTTCGTCGACAGCGTGCACAAGCACGGCCGCAACCACGAGGTCGAGCTCATGGCCAAGTTCATGCTCACCAAGGACTGGGGCCTGCCGTTCAAGTTCGCCGGCACCGGTCTCAAGCTGTTCACGGCCGGGCGTCTGCCCCTGTTCGCCAAGAACATCAAGGGCAAGGACGAGCTCGACAAGATCAGCGCCTACCTCGATGCTCAGGAGGCGAAGGCCCAATGAGGTATCTGTACTATCCCGGCTGCTCGTCCGAGGCCACGGGCAAGGCCTACGACATCTCCACCCGGGCGCTCATGGGCAAGCTCGGCGTCGAGCTCGTCGAGCTCGACGACTGGAACTGCTGCGGCGCCACCAGCTACTTCAGCGTGCGCGAGCTCGACTCGTTCGCCATCGCCGCCCGCAACCTCGCCATCGCCCAGAAGCAGGGCGACGAGGACCTCTGCGTCATCTGCAACGCCTGCTACACCACGCTGGCCAAGACCAACCGCTACATGGCCGAGAGCCCCGAGGTACACGAGGCCGTCAACGGCGCCCTGGGCGCCGTGGGCCGTTCCTACGACGGCGCCAAGGCCGTGCGTCACATCATGGACGTGCTCGTCAACGACATCGGGCTCGAGGCCCTCGGCGAGAAGGTCACCCGCCGGCTCACCGGCATCAAGGTCGCCTGCTACTACGGCTGCCAGTACTCGCGCCCCATGGGCGACTTCGACGATCCCGAGCTCCCGGTCACCATGGACAAGTTCTTCCAGGCGCTGGGGGCCGATGTCATCACCGACTACGCCGGCAAGTCCAAGTGCTGCGGCGGCATGATGATGCTCACCAAAGAAGAGGGCGCCCTGCGCCTCTGCCACGAGCTGCTCAAGGGCGCCCACGACGCGGGCGCCGACGTCATCGTCTGCGCCTGCCCGCTCTGCGAGATGAACGTCGAGGGCTACCAGCCGCGCGTCAACAAGACCTTCGGGACCAGCTTCGACATCCCGGTGATGTACTTCACCCAGCTCGCAGGCCTGGCGTTCGGCGCCGACCCCAGGCAGCTGGCCATCGACAAACAGATCGTCTCCTGCGACCGCGTGGTCGCGGCGATCCCGGCATGAGCGGCGAGGAGGAGGCGAAGATGGCTGAAGACAAGATCGCGGTCTATGTCTGCGACTGCGGCACCAACATCGCCGGCAAGGTCGACGTCGACAAGGTCGTCGCCTGGGCCGCCGAGCAGCCCAACGTGGCCATCGCCCGCGAGTACAAGTACATGTGCTCGGACCCGGGCCAGGACCTCATCAAAGAAGACATCCAGCAGCACGGCGTCAACCGCGTCGTGGTCGCCGCCTGTTCGCCGACCATGCACGAGCCCACCTTCCGCAAGGCCGCGGCGGCCGCCGGCCTCAATCCGTACCTGCTGCAGATGGCCAACGTGCGCGAGCACTGCTCCTGGGTCACCGTGGACCAGGGCGAGGCCACCGAGAAGGCCAAGCGCATCCTCAACGCCCAGATCCACCGTCTGCCGTTCAACGAGGCGCTGGATCCCATCGAGGTGCCGGTCAACCCCGCCGTCCTGGTCGTCGGCGGCGGCATCGCCGGCATCGAGGCGGCGCTCAAGCTCGCCGCCACCGGCAAGAAGGTCTACCTCGTCGAGAAGCAGCCGAGCATCGGCGGCCACATGGCGATGTTCGACAAGACCTTCCCGACGCTCGACTGCGCCGCCTGCATCCTCACCCCCAAGATGTCGGCGGCCGGCAAAGACCCCAACATCGAGCTGCTGGCCTACAGCGAGGTCGTCGAGGTAGACGGCTACGTGGGCAACTTCAAGGTCAAGGTCAACAAGAAGGCGCGCTACGTGAACACCGACACGTGTACCGGCTGCGCCGCCTGCCTGGAAGCCTGCGTGGTGCGCAAGGTGCCCAGCGAGTTCGATCAGGGGCTCGCCAAGCGCAGCGCCATCTACATCCCGTTCGCGCAGGCCGTGCCGCTGCGCGCCACCATCGACGCCGGGAAGTGCCTCACGCTCAAGGGCAAGAAGTGCAAGCAGCCCTGTGTCACGGCCTGCGGCCCTGAGGCCATCGATTTCGAGCAGCAGGACGAGCTCGTCGAGCTCGAGGTGGGCGCCATCATCATGGCGACCGGGTTCGAGCTCTGGGACCCCGGCCAGGACTCACGCTACGGCTACGGGCGCCTCGACAACGTGATCACCAGCCTCGAGTTCGAGCGTATCTCCAACGCCTCGGGGCCGACCAACGGCGAGATCGTCTGCAAGAACGGCGAGCCGCCCAGGTCGGTCGCCATCCTGCACTGCATCGGCAGCCGCGACCTCAACTACCAGGAGCACTGCTCGCGGGTCTGCTGCATGTACTCGCTCAAGTTCAGCCACCTCATCAAGGAGCACCTCCCCGACACCGAGGTGTACGAGCTCTACATCGACATGCGCTGCTACGGCAAGGGCTACGAGGAGTTCTATCGACGCCTCATGGACGAGGGCGTGCACATGGTGCGCGGCCGCGCCGCCGAGGTCACCGACCTCGCGATGTCGCCCGAGGAGGAGGGGCGTCTCATCGTCAAGACCGAGGACACGCTGCTGGGCATCGTGCGGCGCATCCCCGCCGACATGGTGATCCTCTCCAGCGGCCTGGCCCCGACCAAAGACGCCAAGGCCCTCAGCCAGACCTTCGGCTTCGGCTGCTCGGCCAACGGCTTCTTCCTCGAGCGGCATCCCAAGCTCGAGCCTGTGAGCACGATCACCGACGGCGTCTTCATCGCCGGCTGCTGCCAGTACCCCAAGGACATCCCCGACACGGTCGCCCAGGCGGGCGCCGCCGCCGCAGGCGCGCTGGCGCTGGTCGACAACGCGACCGTCAAGGTCGAGCCCACGATCTCGTACATCGATCCCGAGAAGTGCTGTGGCTGCCACATCTGCGTCGGCCTCTGCCCGCACGTGGCCATCCAGTACAACGAAGAGCTGAAGGTCGCCGAGGTCATCACGGCCGCCTGTAAGGGCTGCGGCGTGTGCGTCGCCGCCTGCGGCAGCAACGTGCCGCAGCAGCATGGCTACCTCGACGACCAGATCTTCGCGGAGATCGAAGGCGCGATGGCCTTCTAGGCCGGCCTTGTGAAGGAGATGACAGTGAGTACAAACGGATCCAACGGGTTCGAGCCACGGCTCATCGGGTTCCTCTGCCGCTGGTGCAGCTACAACGGCGCCGACCTGGCCGGCACGTCGCGGCTCAAGTACCCGCCCAACATGGTGCCCATCAAGACCAACTGCTCGGGGCGCATCGACGCGACGCACATCCTGAAGGCCCTCCAGGAAGGCGCCGACGGCGTGCTCATCGCCGGCTGCCACCCGGGCGACTGCCACTACATCAACGGCAACTACCGCACCGCCGGGCGCTTCCCGCTCACCGAGAAGCTGCTCGAGCAGCTCGGTCTCGAGCACGGGCGCGTGCGCCTCGAGTGGGTCTCGGCCGCCGAGGGCGACAAGTTCGCCCGCGTGGTCACCGAGTTCACCGAGCAGGTCCGCGCTCTGGGCCCGCTCGGCTGGAGCGCGCAGTTCAGGGACGAGTTCAGCGAGGCCGACACGGCCGCGGCCGCAAAGGAGGCGGTGCCCGCATGAGCAAGTTCAAGTTCGCCATGTACTGGGCCGGCAGCTGCGGCGGCTGCGAGATCGCCGTCCTGGAGACCCAGGAGAAGATCCTCGACGTCGACGCCAACTTCGACGTCGTGTTCTGGCCGGCGGCCGCCGACTTCAAGTACAAGGACGTCGAGGGCTACGACGACGGCTTCATCGATCTCTGCCTCTTCAACGGCTGCATCCGCAACAGCGAGAACGAACACGTCGCCAGGCTGCTGCGCCAGAAGAGCAAGGTCCTCGTGGCCTTCGGCGCCTGCGCCACCATGGGCGGCATCCCCGGGCTGGCCAACCTGGCCAGCGCCCAGGAGATCAAGGACCTCGTGTATCGCGACAACCCGTCGCTCGACAACCCCGACGGCGTGTATCCGCAGGAGCGGTTCGCTGTGCCCGAGGGCGAGCTCGAGCTGCCGCACATGTACGACACCGTGAAGACCCTCGCGCAGACCGTCGATGTGGACTACTTCATGCCTGGTTGCCCTCCCGAGGCGCACCAGATCGCGGCGGTGCTCGACGTCGTCATCGCCGCGCTCAAGGGCGAAGGTCCGCTGCCCGCCAAGGGCGCCACCATCGGCGTCGCCCCCAAGACCTGCTGCGAAGAGTGCAAGAGAGTCAAAGAAGAGAAGAAGATCGGCAGCTTCCGGCGCATCTGGGAGTTCATCCCCGATCCCGAGAAGTGCCTGCTCGAACAGGGCCTGATCTGCATGGGCCCCGCCACGCAGGCAGGCTGCGGCGCGCGCTGCACCACCGTGGGCATGCCCTGCCGCGGCTGCTACGGCGCCCCCGAGGGCGTCATCGACCAGGGCGCCAAGATGCTCAGCACCGTGGCCTCCATCATCGACGCGCCGACCCCCGAGGAGATCGCCGCGATCGCCGCGACCGTGCCCGACCCGGTGGGTACCTTCTACCGCTTCGGGCTCGCCGATTCGCTGCTCAGAAGGGCGAGGGTCTAAATGAAACGGATAACAGTCGATCCCATCACCCGGCTCGAGGGCCACGGCAAGATCGAGATCTTCGTGAACGACGCCGGCGAGGTGGCCAACGTCTACTTCCAGATCCCCGAGCTGCGCGGCTTCGAGCGCTTCTGCGTCGGCCGCCCGGTCGAGGAGCTGGCGCGCATCACGCCGCGCATCTGCGGCGTGTGCCCGGAGGCTCACCACATGGCGGCCACCAAGGCCATCGACGCCGTGTTCGGCGTCGAGGTCGCGCCCACCGGCCGCCTGCTGCGCGAGCTGCTCTACAACGCCTTCTACGTCACCGACCACACCACCCACTTCTACATCCTCGCCGGCCCGGACTTCATCATGGGCCCGCAGAGCGACCCGGCGGCGCGCAACATCCTCGGCGTCATCGGCAAGGTCGGGCTCGAGACCGCCGGCGCCATGATCGACCTGCGCGCCGAGGCCGCCGAGCTCATCAGCATGATCGGCGGCAAGCAGATCCACCCGGTCTGCGGCCTGCCCGGCGGCGTCAGCCAGGCGATCACCGCCGAGCAGCGCGACCGCGCCGTGCAGATCACCACCGGCATGGTGGAGTTCGCCAAGTTCACCCTGCAGCTCTTCAACGACGTGGTGCTCGGCAACAACGACTACGTCGAGCTCATCAAGAGCGACGCCTTCAACCATGCCACCTACAACATGGGCATGGTCGACGCCGACAACAAGGTCGACTTCTACGACGGCCAGATCCGCGTCACCGGCCAGGACGGCGCGGAGCTCGAGAAGTTCGACGGCAAGGACTACCTCGACCACATCGCCGAGCACGTCGAGCCGTACAGCTACCTCGTGTACCCGTACCTGAAGTCGGTCGGGTGGAAGGGCTTCGTCGACGGCCCGGACTCGGGCGTCTACCGCGCCTCGCCGCTCAGCCGGCTCAACGCCGCCGACGGCATGGCCACGCCGCTCGCCCAGCAGGAGTACGAGCGCTACTTCAGCACCCTCGGCGGCAAGCCGGTCAACGCCACCCTGGCGACGCACTGGGCGCGCCTTGTGGAGCTGCTCTATGCAGCCGAGCGCGCCCACGAGCTGGCCACGAACCCCGAGATCATCAACCCCGACGTGCGCAACATCCCCACGGGCATCGTCGGCGAGGGCGTCGGCGTGGTCGAGGCGCCGCGCGGCACGCTCTACCACCACTACAAGACCGACGACAAGGGCATCGTCACCAACGTCAACCTCATCGTCGGCACGACCAACAACAACGCCGCCATCTCGATGTCGCTGAAGAAGGCCGCCGAAGGCCTGATCAAGGGCGGCACGGAGATCGGCGAGGGCACGCTCAACATGATCGAGATGGCCTTCCGCGCCTACGACCCCTGCTTCGGCTGCGCCACGCACACGCTGCCCGGCGACATGCCGCTCGAGGTCACGGTGAAGAGCGCGGCCACCCGTGAGGTCATCGCCAGCGTCAAGCGGAACATGTGACGTGAGCTCCACGCTTGTGCTCGGCATGGGCAACCCGATCCTGTCTGACGACGGGGTCGGGTTGCTCGTCGCCGAGCGGCTGCGCGGCGCCTCGCTGCCGGCCGGCGTGGAGGTGCTGCAGAGCGAGGTCGCCGGGCTGCGCTTGCTCGAGCTTGTGCGCGGATTCACGCGCGTCATCATTATCGACGCGCTCAAGAGCCCGGCAGAGGCCGGGCGGGCGCCCGGCGAGATCGTGCGCTGCGAGGCCAAGGACTTCAAGGGCGGGCAGCGCTACGGCTCCGCCCACTCCATCGGCCTCGGCACGGTGCTGGAGCTCGGCGACCGTCTGGGCTGCGACATGCCGCGGGAGGTCGTCGTCTACGCCATCGAGGCCGTGGACGTCGAGACCTTCGGCGAGGAGCTTTCGCCGCCCGTCGCCGCGGCGGCGGAGCGTGTGCTCGGCATGATCGTCGCCGAGCTGGCGGCCGCCGCGGACGCGGCCTGAGCGGCGTGGGCATCGTCGTCTTCACGAGCCACGGGGTGCCGGCGCTGCGCGCCGCGCTGCGCGGCATCCGCGACACCGTGGCCGACCCCTGGGACCTCGCGGTGTACGCCAACGACTGCTCCGATCTGGTGGCCACCTATCTCGTGCGCCAGTACCTGCGCGGCCGCATCGGCGCGCTCCAGCTTGACAGCGGCGACAGCGAGGGGCTCCACTGCGGGCTCGACCACGTGTCTCACCTCGTGGAGGGCGACTACCTGGTGCGCATCGACGACACCCTCGAGTTCCAGCCGGGCTGGCTCGAGCGGTCCGTCGCGGCCCTCGACGCCGACCCCGACATCGGCTGCCTCTCGCTGGTCCCGCCGCCCGGCTACCACCGCGGCCGCGGGCGGCCGCGTACCCTTCACGTGGAGCCGCTCGTCGTCGAGCGCCTCGACATGCGCTGCTACGTCACGCGGCGCGCGCTCGTGGCGCGCCACGCGTGCGGGCTCATGGGCGAGGAAGAGGGCGGCGGCTCGGGCGGCGGCCCAGGCAGCGGCTCGTCCGGCGGCGGCTGCCGCTTCCAGCAGTACCTGCAGGCTCACGGCAAGAAGCTGGCGTACCTGCCCGGCGTCGTCACGGCGCTCGCGCTCAGCGAGGTGCCGAGCGCCCAGGACGCCTGCGCCCACGAGGCGGACCTGCCGGCGCACGAAGGCGCCTCCGGCGCCATGCAGCACCTGGAGCAGTCCTACGAGCTCGGCGACGACGTGCTGCTCACCTGCATGGCGTGCGGAAGCACCGAGCTCGAGGTGCTGGCCGCCCGCATCAGGTTCTGCGAGCCGCACCAGGTGGCCATCGGCTTCTGGTACGAGATGCGCTGCCCCGAGTGCAACGAGGTCTACTACAAGGACGACTTCCAGTTCAGTTGCCCGGGGTGAGAGGGGTGCCTTGCCTGACCGGGGGCGACTGCCCGCCATGAGCGCTTCGCGGCCAGACCCCGGTGGGCGCGCCGCCGGACGGCAGCCAGATCCCGGTGGGCGCGCCGCCGCGCGGCTCAGCGTGCGCGGCGTGGTGCAGGGCGTCGGCTTCAGGCCCTTCGTCTACTCGCTGGCGCTGCGGCACGCGCTGAGCGGCTGGGTGCGCAACACGTCGGCCGGCGTGGAGATCCTGGCGGAAGGCGCGCCCGCCGACGTCGAGGCCTTCGCCCTCGCCCTGCCGCGCGAGGCGCCGCCGCGCTCGCACATCGCCGCGTATGAGCGGGCCGGCGCCGAGCCCGAAGGCGCCACGGCGTTTCTCATCCTCGGCAGCGCCATCGACCCCGACGCCTACCAGCTCGTCTCGCCGGACATCGCCACCTGCGACGACTGCCGCGCCGAGGTCCTCGACCCGCGCGACCGGCGCTACCGGTATCCCTTCACCAACTGCACCAACTGCGGCCCGCGCTTCACGATCATCGAGGATCTGCCCTACGACCGCGAGCGCACCACGATGCGCTGCTTCCCGCTGTGCCCGGCCTGTCGCGCGGAGTATGAGTGCCCGACCGACCGGCGCTTTCACGCCGAGCCCAACGCCTGCCCCGTGTGCGGGCCGCGGGTGCGGCTGGTGCGGCGGGAGGCGGGCGGGCCGGGCGGCGCCGAAGGCGGCCCGGGGGGCCGCGCGGGCGGCCTGGGCGGCGGGGTCGTGGAGCTTGCCGCAGGCAAGCCGGACGACCCCGCCGCCCCCATCCGCGCGGCCGCCGAGCTGCTGCGCCGCGGCGAGATCCTCGCCGTGAAAGGGCTCGGCGGCTTTCACCTGGCCTGTGACGCCACGGACGGCGACGTGGTGCGCCGCCTCAAGCAGCGCAAGCGCCGGCCGCACAAGGCGCTGGCGGTCATGTTCGCCGACCTTCAGCAGCTGCGCGCCCACTGCCGCGTGAGCTCGGCGGAGGAGGAGCTGCTGGCCTCGCCGGAGCATCCCATCGTGCTGCTGCCGTGGCGCGATGTCGCGGCGGACGGCGCCGTGGGGGCGGAGGTGGGCGGTGGGGGGAGCGGCGCGGGGCCGGCCGGCGAAGCTGTGCCGGCCGCCGGAGCCGGGCCGGCCGCCGGAGCCGGGCCGGCCGAAGAAGCCGGGCCGGCCGCCATCGACCCCGAGGTCGCGACCGGCCAGCGGTACCTGGGCGCGATGCTGCCGTACACGCCGCTGCACATCCTGCTGCTCGCAGAAGCCGGGCGGCCGCTCGTCATGACCAGCGGCAACCTCGCCGAGGAGCCCATCGTGAAGGGCTGGGAGGAGATCGCGCGGCTGGCGCCCATCGCCGACGCCTACCTGGTGCACGACCGCGAGATCGCCGTGCGCTACGACGACTCCGTCGCGCTCGTGCGCGGCGGCAAGCCGCGGCTGATCCGCCGCTCACGGGGCTACGCCCCGTTCCCCGTGGCCCTGCCGCGGCCGCTCCCGCAGACCCTTGCCTGCGGCGCCGAGCTCAAGAGCACCTTCTGCCTCACGCGCGACGCCAACGGCTTTCTCAGCCAGCACATCGGCGACCTCGAGAATCTGGAGACGCTGGAGCACTACGAGACCAGCATCGCCGTGTACGAGAAGATGTTCCGCCTCGAACCCGAGGTGATCGGCTACGACCTGCACCCCGAGTACCTGGCCACCAAGTTCGCCCTGTCGCTGCCGCAGGACGAGAAGATCGCTGTGCAGCATCATCACGCGCACATCGCCGCGCGCCTCGTCGAGTGCGGCAGGGAAGAGGCGGTGATCGGGGTCAGCATGGACGGCTTGGGCTACGGCGACGACGGCCGTCTGTGGGGCGGCGAGGTGCTGGTCTGCGACCTGCTCGGCTATCGCCGCGTGGCCCACCTGGAGGAGCTGCCGCTGCCCGGCGGCGCGGCCGCCATCGAGAAGCCGTGGCGCACCGCGCTGGGCTGGAGCTACGCGTTGCTCGGCGAGGACGGGCTCGGGCGGGCGGCGCGGCTGCTGCGCAGCCGCGCCTGGGCTCCGAGGCGCGCCGCGGCTCCCGAGCCCGTCCTCGCCGACGAGGCCTTCGCCGTCGTCCGGCAGCAGATCGACGCCGGCGTCAACGCGCCGCTGACGACGAGCTGCGGGCGGCTGTTCGACGCCGTCGCCGCGCTCGCTGGCGTGCGCCACGAGATCACCTACGAGGGCCAGGCGGCGATCGAGCTCGAGATGCGGTCCGCGGCCGGCGGCGAGCCGTATCCCTACGCCTTGGAGGGTGAGGTCGAGGCGGCCGCCTGCGCACCTCGGCGGGGCGCCGGGGAATGGGTCGCGGCGTACGCCGCGCACGCGGCGCACGCGCACGCGGCACGCCGTGCGCCCGCGGCCGGGGGCGACGCAGGCCCACCGCCGGCCGTCGTGCGGCTGGCGCCGCTCTTTGCCGGGGTGCTCGACGACCTCGACGCCGGCGCCGCGGCCGGCGCCGTCGGCGCGCGCCTGCACGCCACCGTCGCGGCCTTCGTGCTCGACGTCTGCCGCCGGGTGCGCGCGGCGACCGGCCTTGCGGCGGTCGCCATGGCTGGCGGCGTCTTCCAGAACCGCCTGCTCGCCGACGAGTGCGAAGCAGTGCTGGCCGCCGACGGCTTCGAGGTGCTCGCCGCCGGCCTCGTGCCGGTGAACGACGGCGGCGTGGCGCTGGGGCAGGCCGCGGTCGCGGGCTATACTTCGTTGAAACGCCGCGGCGCGCTCGGCTAGCGCCGCCCGACCAACAGGACGCGCACATGTGCCTCGCTCTGCCCATGCGCATCACCGCCGTCGACGGCGCCTTGGCGACCATCGCTACCGCGGGCCTCGAGCAGCGCGCCAGCCTCATGCTCACGCCCGACGCCAGGATCGGCGACTACGTGCTCGTACACGCCGGCTTTGCGATCAGCGTGCTCGACGAGGCCGAGGCCAACGAGACGCTCGATCTGCTCCGCGAGATCAGCGCCTTCGCGGCGGACGACGCCGTCGAGGCCGATGACGCAAGCTGACGAGCTGCTGCGCCTCGCGGCCGATCTACGGGCCGAGGCGCGCCCGGACCTCACGTTCATGGAGGTCTGCGGCACGCACACCATGGCCATCGCGCGTTACGGGCTGCGCGAGCTGCTGCCCGACGGCATGCGCCTGGTCAGCGGCCCAGGTTGCCCGGTGTGCGTGACAGCGATCGCCGACCTCGACCGCGTGGTCGCGCTTGCGCGCCTGCCCGAGGTGACCATGGCGACGTTCGGCGACCTCATCCGCGTGCCCGCGTCGCGCACGACCCTGGCGGCGGAGCGCGCCGCCGGCGCCGACGTGCGCGTCGTCTACTCAGCCCGCGACGCCGTGCAGATCGCCGCCGACGAACCCGACCGACAGGTGGTGTTCGCCGGCATCGGCTTCGAGACCACGGCGCCCACCATCGCCGCGTCGCTGCTCGAGGCCCGCGCCCGCGGCCTCACGAACTTCTCGGCGCTCAGCATGCACAAGACGATGCCGCCGCCGCTCAAGGCGCTGCTCGAGCTGGGGGAGACGCCCATCGGCGGCTTTCTGCTGCCCGGCCACGTGAGCGTCATCACCGGCACCGCGTGCTACGAGTTCCTCGCCCGCGACTACGGCGTGGCCGGCGTGGTGGCCGGTTTCGAGCCGCTGGACGTCATGAGGGCGCTGCTGCGCCTCGTGCGGCAGACCCGGCCGGCCATCGAGATCGAGTACGGCCGCGCCGTGCGCCCCGAGGGCAACGTCGTCGCCCAGCGGCTCATGGAGCAGGTCTTTGCGCCCAGCGACGCCGACTGGCGCGGCCTGGGCGTCATCCCCGGATCCGGGCTGGCGCTGCGACCCGAGTACGCCGACGCCGACGCGGCCCTGCGCTTCCCGGTCGAGCTCGAACCGCCCCTTGAACCGGCCGGCTGCCGCTGCGGCGAGGTACTGCGTGGCGTCACCGACCCGGCCGACTGCGCGCTCTTCGGCGCGCGCTGCACCCCCGAGGATCCGGTGGGCGCCTGCATGGTGAGCAGCGAGGGCGCCTGCGCGGCGCGCTACAGGTTTCGGGGCATCGATGACTGACGGCGAGCGCATCCTCCTCGGCCACGGCAGCGGCGGCAAGCTCTATCGCGATCTGGTCAAGGACGTCTTCGTGAAGGCCTTCGCCAACCCCGTTCTGGAGCGCCTCGACGACGCCGCGGCGCTCGCGCCCGAGGGCCGCATCGCCTTCACTACCGACAGCCACGTCGTGCAGCCGCTGACCTTCCCGGGCGGCGACATCGGCCGCCTCTCGGTGGCCGGCACCGTCAACGACCTGGCGACGGCGGCGGCGCGGCCGCTGGCGCTGGCCGCCGCCTTCATCATCGAAGAAGGATTCGCGCTCGCCGACCTGCGCGGGCTGTGCGCGAGCGCCGCCGCCACCGCCCGGGAGGCCGGTGTGCCCATCGTCACCGGCGACACCAAGGTGGTGGAGCGCGGCGCCGCCGACGGACTCTTCATCACCACGACGGGCGTCGGCGAGATCGTCGTTGCGCACGAGCTCGGCGCCGCTGCGGTGCGCGCCGGCGACGCCGTGATCCTCAGCGGCGGCATCGGCGACCACGCCGTCGCCATCCTGGCCGCGCGCGGCGAGTTTCACTTCAGCGCCGACGTGCGCAGCGATTGCGCGCCGCTGTGGGGCCTCGTCGAGGCCGCCGTCGCGGCGGCGCGCGGGGCCGGCGGCTCCGCCGCCGGCCGCCCCGCCGGAGCGGGCCAGGCGGCCGGCGGGGCAGAGGCCCTGCACTTCCTCCGCGACCCCACGCGCGGCGGCCTCACCACGGTGCTGGCGGAGCTCGCCGAGGAGGCCGGCCTGGGGATCGAGGTCGAAGAAGCCGCGATCCCCGTCTCACCGGCCGTGCGCTCGGTCTGCGACCTGCTGGGCTACGACCCGCTGACCCTGGCCAACGAGGGCAAGATGGTGCTGGTGGTGGCGCCCGAGGCGGCCGACGCAGTGGTCGCCGCCATCCAGAAGACGCAGTACGGACGCGACGCGCGGCGCATCGGCTGCGTCACCGCCGCGCACCCCGGCCGCGTGGCGCTGCGCACGCCGTTCGGCACGCGCCGCGTGCTGGACATGCCGGTGGGGGAGCTGCTGCCGCGGATCTGCTGACGTCGTCCGCGCCCGGCGGAGCGCCCTCCCCGCCCTGCCCGGCGGCGGTATGTCCTGACGCCAAAGTACCCGTCCGCGACGGGTGGGGGCGCAGAGACGACGACCGAAAAGCGCGCGCCGGAGCCGGCCGACAGGGCCGCGGAGGCCCTGCGCGAGAGCGAGGAGCGCCACGGCAGCTCTTCCTCGCAATGGGCGAGGGCGTGGCGCTGCGCGAAGTCGTCCGCGACGCGTCGGGGCGCCCGTGCGACTGACAGCGAGGCCTTTCTGTCTGCCCACGTGCGCGCCTTCGAGCTCTACAGCGGCCACGCCATGATCCTGGCGCCCGCGGACGCCCTGGCTTGCGTGCGATCCCCCGCCGACTGATCCAGCCGTCCGCCAGGCATTCGCGCGCCGCGGCCGCCGGGGCCGCGGGATCCGCCGGGCGGGGTAGTGCGAATCGCGGTCCAGACCGTGCTGCGCCAGTGATGGAGGCAGGCCCTCCGGGTTCGCCGTGCAGGCGGAGAGCCCAAACCGCCGCGGTGTCATGCCGGTCAGGAGTATGGATGGCGCCACGGAGACGACGAGCTGGGAGTCTTCGTGGAGCTGCGCCGAATCGTGGGCGAGGTGATCGCTCTCTACCGCAAGGATGGCAGGGCGCCGCCGCCGCCGACTTCGGGGCGGGACTTCGCGAACAAGGCGCAGAACGTCGCGGCGCTGCGCTCCTTCAACGTCTTCGGGCCCCGGCAGGCCTGGGCTCCCGGTACAGCGGCGTGATAGGCGTAGCGCTCGGCTCCTGCGCTTTCCACGGGTGACACGGCCCCGGCGCGGTGACGATGGCGTGGTGGCGCAGGTGGACGCTGCGGCCTGGCCGAGGTGGACCGCTTCGCCTGGCGGACCGCCGCGCCCGCCGCGCGCAGCTCAGGCCGCCCGCAGCTCAGGCGCCGCGGTCGCGCGGGCGTCGGCGGAAGAAGCCGCGCACGTAGCCCCAGATGAGCGCGTACGCGCTGGGCTCGTAGGAGATCGATTCGCGGTCGTAGGGCGGCAGCCCAAGGATGTCGCCAAGCCCCGAAGGAGACTCGGGCGGCCCGATGGGCTCGTCCCAGAAAGGATCGCGCCGGTAGGCGTCGGCATCGCGTGATGAGGTCTTCATGCGTGGCTCCTACAGTAGCAGTTCGGTGACGCGCGCTCCAATGAGGATTGTACCCGCGACAAGGACATCGGGCGTGCCGCGCAGCAGCCCCTCATGGGTCTCCCGCACGGGAGCCGTGACGTCCGACCGCGTCGGCGTGCGGCGCGACGGCGCCGCGCGCACGGCCGCGAACGCCAACAGGCTCCCGGCGCGAGCGCGGTACGCCTCGAGCGTCACGGACTGCTGGGCGTAGTTCGGCTGCCCGCGGGCGCGTTGCCATGCTCGCCGTGCGGCTGGGCCGGTGTGTTCTGCTCGTTCATGGGCGCGAGCGCAGCGGGCCGGCGACGCGCTGTCAGCGGTGACGATGCCGCCGCATCGTTGACGTTGAGCGGGCTTGTCGGTGACATCGGGGCGCGGGTCCGAGGGCGCGGCTGCGCTCCGGAATGCTGGGATCGGTAGTCTGCGCCGACCGCCTCCCGCGGCGCGCGATCGTGGCGCGCGTCTTCCGAGCGAGGAGCTCCTGCTTGCGGCGCCGGACGCCAGACGACTCGCCGCCCATCAGTACCGAAAGAGTCGCTCTGGCCACGGGAGACCCGCGCGCCCCCGGTGAGTACGAGCTCGGGCCGCTGTACGGTCACGTCGAGCTGGTCGACGACGCCGGCTTGCCGGTGACGGACGTCGGCCAGACAGGGAGGATCGTGGGCAGGGGCCACCTGAATCAGGCACTGCCGCTGCTTCGCCATGACGCCGACGACGTCGCCGACCTGGTCGCCGAGCCGCAGGCGGACAATGGCCGCAGGCTGCGCGTGCGCGACGTGCGCTCGTTCTGGCGGCGCCACTCCCTCGTGGGCCTGGACGGTCAGCTCGTGAGCTCTACCTGCCTTTGCCGTCACCGCGAGGGGCGCGTGGACGACTACCAGCTCGTCCAGGAGCGCCCCGGCCACGCGCGGCTTCTGGCGCGGCCGGCGCCGGATGCTGCGCCCCTGGCCTGGCGCGACTTCGTGCGTGAGGTGCGCGCTCGCGCCGCGGGAGCCCTCGACCTGGAAGCGCGGGTCGTCGCCGAGGCGCCGCGCGGCCCGCGCGGCAAGCGCGCGGTGGTTGTCCAGCGAGAAACGCTCCGAGGCGCTGCAAGAGGCGCCCGTGACGCTCGGGATCGTCGAAGCCGACGACCTCATGATGAAGCTGCGTGCTGACGCCGCAGACGAGCCAGTCGCCGAACGGAGGCGCCTGGCGAAGCAGGATCGCCGGGCGTGGCTTGGCCTCTCCATCCGCCCGTCTGTGGAAGAGGCGTGAGCGCGGCGTCGCCCCCGGCGGCGCCGAGGACTTCCCGCGCCAGGAGAGGCACTGCCGCACGCACCTCGGCCTCAGGAATCAGCCCTTCGGTCGCCCTCACAACCATGCCCACGCCGACCGACCCGCTCC